>Ga0307468_100000010_pt1 | contig 277542 bp, 217 predicted proteins | sample atmdna_FD_203085 | JGI IMG/M metagenome (GOLD analysis project Ga0307468, IMG submission 203085) | Hardwood forest soil microbial communities from Morgan-Monroe State Forest, Indiana, United States - atmos_gases AM2C_05 | ecosystem: Environmental > Terrestrial > Soil > Temperate forest >...
TCGGCGAGTGTGAAGCCGAGATGGAGGCCTATCTTCAGAACTTATCGGGTAAGCGTGCGGATGAACCGCCGCCGCTGGTGGGAGGTGGGAAGCGCCAGCGGATGAACTTCAACGTGCGGGATTATGCGTGGAAGCTGTTAGGGGTTGACCTGTTTCGGGTGCAAGGGCTGAACTCGCAGACGGTGTTGCAGATCATCTCAGAAGTAGGAGTAGACTTAAGCGGCTTTGCCAGCGAAAAGCAGTTTGCCAGTTGGCTGAGTGTGAGTCCGAACCGGCGGGTCAGTGGCGGCAAGGTGTTAAGTAGCCACACGCAGGCGAGCCGCAATCGGGCGGCGCAAGCGTTCCGGCAAGCGGCGGTGAGCGTGGCGCGAAGTGAGAGCGAGTTGGGGGCGTACTATCGGCGGATGCAGGCGCGCAAGGGGCCAGGGGCAGCCATCACAGCGACGGCGCACAAGCTGGCGCGGTTGTATTACAGTCTGGTGAAGAACGGACAGGAGTACGAGGAGGAGAGGGGGCGGGCCGATGCCGAGAAGCAGCGCGAGCGAATGGTGACGAACTTGTGGAAGCGAGCGAAGGGCTTAGGGTATGAGTTAGTAGCGATGGCCGCATAAAGGAGCAAAGGCGGCCTAGTAGTGAACCCCGTTGAATGGCCACGCTTGTAGAGAGCGCCGATGAGCGTGTGTTTGCAGGAGCCGATTTCAAGGGATGGTTTCTTAAGAGGCCGTGCCGCGCAGTTCGCATGGTTTCCCGCATTGCCGTTCCCGCGCCGCCTGATCTTGGTCGTTAGACGCTTGCTGGTTGCCAACAAATCAATGAGCGGATATGCTGAAATCGAAGTGAGGTAAAGAGCCATGTTGAATACAATTAAAGCCATCATGAGGGAGGGCAGAATTGAGCTTCTTGAACAGGTAGATATACCTGAAGGGACAGAAGTCTTGGTCACGGTACTTTCCGACGAAGCCGAATTCTGGCGGCGCGCCAGTGAGTCATCATTGGCATCAGTTTGGGATAATGAAGAGGACGACATCTATGAGCAGCTACTCAAAATGAGCGAGACGAAAAATCATTACCGAGTACTCAAAAATGCGTTACAGGTCAAATGTGGAGCACAAATTTTTCGCCATTTTCAATTAGCCGAGTTTTCACACAGTCTGTCGCAGCGGTAGACCCTTGCACGTAAATACAGGCAGCCTGTTTGCAGAACCAATTCAGTAAGAGTATGGTGACAGAGTCTATGGAAAATACGAATGGGAGATGAGCGATGAACGCTTACACTCTTCTGATCGCCGTTGTTCTAGGACTTGGCTTGGTTCCTTCACTTCAAACTACGCGGGCACTCGATCAGGAGAAACCGGAAAAAGGCGGGGGGTATCTGCCCACTAAGCTGAGTGTGTTGTCGAATTCCTTTCGCGGAAATGCTACTTTGATGGTCTGGGATGGTAAGGTTCTCCAGTTGGAGAAATCGGTCGGGGGAAAGACGACCCGGAAAGAGAAAATCACACCGTCCGAAAAGAGTTGGAAGAAGTTCTGGAAAGAGATGGATGCAATCGGGGTCTGGAAGTGGAATGCAGAGTACATTGACAAGGATCTTGCCGACGGGCATTTTTGGGATGTGTTGCTCGAATACGGCGACAAGAAAATCCATTCTAGAGGCCGCAACATGTATCCGGCCCGATTCGAGCGTTATGAAAAAGCCGTGCTTGAGTTGCAGGAAGAAAAGGCAAAGTGAGACTTGAAGGCTTTCCCTTTTGGTTGCCATCCAAGGGCAGGTCTAACAAGGGGATGGACACGAGCGCGGCAAGCTAGTTTGTTAACCTTCGCCAGTGTTATGTGCTGCGCCTTGTCATCCCTGGCGTTAGGCGACCACAAACGGTCTCACCGGAAGGAAAGGCTAATGTTAGCAGATACAGACTCAGCAGCAATTGCAGCGGAGGCAGCTCGGAGGACAGCACAGTTTGCCTTAGCTGGGACATGTCTAACTGCTCTTATCACACTAATTGTTGCGTGGATAACGCAACGAAGCAATAAAAAAACTCAGCGCGAGCTTAAGCAACTTGAACTCAAGAACAACAAGGAGCTAGCTGAGATGAATGCTGTTCTTGGCAAACGTAAATCTGAGGAAGATGCCCGCCGCGATTATGACTACGAGGCTCGCAAGCGCCTTTACCAGGAATGCGAACCGCTCATCTTCCAATTTGTTGAGCTATGTGAAAACGCACTCCACCGTATCTATAGTCTAGCTCGAAGTACACGGCATGGTTATTTACCAGATTGGTTATACAGCAACGATTACTATATCGCTTCAACAATGTACAATCTACTTGCTCCTGTAGTGATTTATAAGTTGATCCAACGTCGCCTAACAATTGTAGATCTAGCACTAGATAGAAATATCGATAGACACTATCAGCTAGCAAAACAACTTGCTTGGTCATTCACGGCGGATTTTGAATTTGCCTGGGGAGTGAAGGTGCTTCCTTTGCCCTATGATCCTAATAACCTGGATTGGAATAACCGCCGCCAGAACGAGCCCTCAACTTACTGGCGTCAGGGACTACCTATTGGCAGATTCGACAATGCAGTCGAATCCTTGATCATCCGCGACCCTGATCCAGGCGGACATCAGCGCGTCATGAGTTTTGGTGAGTTTGAAACAGAATTGCATAAGCCCAGTTCAACGCTGAATGAAACATTTTCCTACGTACGCGATATAATAACTGGCTTTCATCCAGAGACGAGGCCGGTACTCTGGCGAATGTTAATCACCCAAGCTCACATTTATGACGCTATCGTTCAGTTTCATAAGGAAAGTGCAAAGGAGAACACAGATGACAAGAAATTGATTGTTGTTCCCATCCCAGAAAAAGATCGTCAGCCATTCTATTGGCGAAGGAACGCCAATGAAATCGAACAACAGCAGCTTAATGAACCTTTTTGTGTTGCAGAGGCCTATTTACTGAAGTGGTCAGGCAAGCTATTCTGCAACCGAGAGCAATCGGAAGCATTCTAACAAGGCGTTCAGGTGCGCGAGGCTTGACGTTGCTTGAAGCGGCCTAACAGCCGGTTCCAGGTGAGCGCGTGCAGCGCAGTTCACGTGGTTTCTTTCAGTGCCGTTCACACGCCGCCTGAACTTGAGCATTAGGCTTCGTGGTGCGCCAGAAGCATTGGACACGGTTATGAACTCTAGCTTGTCATCACCAATCCAAAAAGCTACAGTTTCTCAGAAATTCGGTGGCGCAGCGCGGCAGCCTATGAAGAAAAGCCTGGCTCATCTACCAAAACACAAACGCGACGAACTCAAAGAAGTTGTCGCCATCATCACCGAACTTGCCGACATCGAAATGATCATCCTGTTTGGCAGTTATGCGCGCGGCAACTGGGTCGAGGACATTTACACCGAAGGCCACATCACTTATGAATACAAGAGCGATTATGACATTCTGGTGATCGCTAAAGAATGGCGCTATGCCCGCAGTATCAACCTCTGGGACAAGGTCGAAAACACTATTCATGGGCGGAAGGCGATCAAGACCTGGGTGACGCTGATCGTCCATGACTTGCGGGAAGTCAACAAGGCGCTCAAGCGCGGACAATACTTTTTCACCGACATCCAGAAGGAAGGTATCTTGCTGTATGACTCGAAGCGATTCGAGTTGGCCAAGGCGCAGAAGTTGAGTCCCGAAGAACGCCAGCAGACGGCTCAAGAGGATTTTAAGTATTGGTTCAAGAGCGCGAGAAGTTTTCTGATCGACTTTGGGCATGCGTTCACAAGGCGAGATTACAGTAAAGCGGCTTTTGAACTCCACCAAGCGACCGAGCGATTCTACATGACGATCTTATTGGTCTTCACACACTACAAACCGAAAGAGCACGACATCAAGATATTGAGCAAACGAGTCTGCAATCTTGAGCCGCGCTTTTTGCCAATCTTTCCACGAACGACGCCGGAAGAAGAACGGCTGTTTGAGTTATTGCGGAAAGCCTACATCGACGCGCGCTACAACCCGAAGTACAAGATCACCAAGAAAGAGTTGGACTACCTGGCGGAGCGAGTGAAGCAATTGCAGAAGCTGACGAAAGCGATTTGTCGGGAACGAATCGACAGCTATCGATAAAGGCGATGATTTGCTTCAGTGACGAGGCGGAAGGCTCGACGTGAAACGAAGCGGCCCAACGCTCTCAATGCAGCGCAGCGCGCGACCCTCACTTCATTGTTACCCGCAATTTCTCACGCGCACCGGTTGATCTTGGTCGTTAGCTTCTACGCTTACAACATCGGCGTCTGCAATCATTTTTCTCGTTACCAACTTCGCAGCAGTACAACGCCGGGCCAAACTCACGGCGCTGGTTGCATACAGGCAGTGTTGTCGCCCACGAGGGCGGTTGAGTTCGCGTTGCCGTTGGCCAGCAGGGTGCCGTCCGCCAGCAAGGTGCCGTCCGCCAGCAGCGTGCCGCCCGCCAGCAATGTCCCATCGGCCAGCAGTGTGCCATTCGACAGTAAGGTGCCGTCCGCCAGCAAGGTGCCGGTTGTGGTGATTGCGCCCGTATACAAAAGGACACCGCTCGAAGTCAGGGTCGTCGAGCGCACCAGCGAACTGCCGTTGTAGGAGGTGGCGTCGGCCATGATCTTGCCCTGGGCGTATATCGGCTGCCACTTATTGATCAGATCGCTGCCATAAAGGAAGCCATAGTTCGTGATGATGCCCTGGCCCCAGATGCACTCTTCGCCGCCCTGGATGAAGTTCTCCTGGTAGTAGATAACCGGTTGCGTCAGCATGGTCGCGCCGTTCGCGAGTTGGGCGGCGTTCGGCACGACGTAGCTGGCGATGATCACCGCGCCTTCGACGTTTAACCGACCGGCTCCCTGCTCGAACGAGTTGATGCCCGCCATCGGTTGCGCGGTGTACATCAGGATGGCTTTGACCAGCGACGGCGTCAGATTCGGGTTGGCTTGAATCATCAGCGCCGCTGCGCCGGCGACAACCGGCGCTGCCATCGAAGTGCCGCTCAGGTACATCATCTGATCGACGGTCGTCGCGGCACTGCCACATTTCAGATTCGGATTTTGGGTCACCAGACTATTGGCCTGCCCGACGGAGCTTGGCGAGCATGCGCCAATGATCTTATTGCCCGGCGCGACCATATCCGGTTTGATCAGGTTGTCGTACTTCTTGACGTTGTTGACGAGTTTATAACCACGGGTCGGCCCGCGCGAACTGTATGAAGCGACCACATCGTCGGCGCGCGGGTTCGTGCCGTAGGTGTTGAGCGCGCCCACCGTCAAGACCGAGGGCTCAATGCCAGGCGAGTTTATACCGCCGTAGAGTTTGCGCCCCTGATCGTCCTTGCCGTTGTTGCCCGCAGCAACTACCACAACCATGCCGGCGTTGTGTGCGCGCCGCGCTGCCAGGCAGAGTGGGTCGGTCGTATAACTGTCCTTGGGAGCCGCGCCGAAGCTCATGTTGATGACGCGGATGTTGTAGGCCACTTTGTTAGTGACGCACCAGTCAATCGCCGTCACGACGGTACTCGACAGGCCCTTGCCCTGGGAGTCGAGAACCGCCAGGCTGAGGATGTTGGCGTTATAAGCAATGCCGGTATACGCGGCGTTTTTGAAGGCCGGGTCGCCGAAGAGGATCGTCCCGACATGGGTGCCGTGTCCATAAGCATCGCGGTTCGCAGGCGCGCTGGTGAAAGTCTTGGCATAGGCCAGCCCATGATGCGTTGCCGTCGGTTTGATGACGTTGTGCGTATCGTCGATGCCGCTGTCGAGCACGGCGATGCCGACCCCTGTGCCGTCGCAGGCATAGAGTTGCGGCACTGCCGTGCGGGCATCGTTCTGGCTCGCGCCGACCGTCGTCTCGATATGACCGGCGGAAGCGACGGCGCGGTCGGGGCTGATGTAAATAACTTCAGGGTCGTTTTCCAGGTCACGAACTTTCGACAGCGGCACCTCGGCGGTGATGAGGCCAAGGTGATTGAGGGATCTCTTGAAGCGTCCCTTCAAGCTCTCGATTCGGGTGCGCATAACGGGAGTTCGGATGGCGTTGGCGCGCACGTCGTCAGCAAACACGCGGTCGCGCTGCTCGCGGGTCATCGCTTCGGTCGCGCCTTCTTCATTGAGAGAAGTGGCGCTGCGTAGTTGCACGATGATGCTCACGGCCTTATCGTGGCGGCGGTGGAACGCCACTTCATCCACATCCTCTTCAAGGTCTGGGGCGAGCTTTCTTTGCGAGCCGACCGGTTCGCTTCGCTGCCAGGTGCTGAACGGCGCTGGCGCTTCAGCCTGTTGACCGATTTGCCGCGCGGTCGCTCGCAACGGCATAAACGGCGTGAGCAGCAATCCCACTAGTAAAAGAGCAAAATAGTTTTTGATTCTTAAGAGGGGCCTTTTCATAAACCGGTATAACCTCCGGGACAATCACTAAGGCTGGCACCACAAGGTGGTATACAAACGACGCGCCAATCCTGATCGGCGCTCGGCCATTGCCACAATGGGCCAGGAGGAGAGGTTTTTTGAGCGTTTAGGTCATGCGGGGGGCGTGAGCCAGGCTGTCAGAATGACCGAAGCCTCTAGCAAACTCAATCAGATCAGAGAATCGGCATTGAAGGGTAGTCCGTAAGTCATCAAAAGAGACATAACATAATTTTGGGGCATTAACTATATTTTGGATCAGGGACGTGTGCGCCAGGTGATTGGCGGGTTGCGCGGCAAGTGCCTACTTAAGATAAACTGATCGTCTCGCAAGCCGCAGTCTAATGATGCGGGCGGCGCAGGCGATGAAGCGAACTGCTTGTCGTGCCGCCAGTGTTGAGCGCAACATCGCTGAGGTTTGGCCGCCAGGCTGCTACCATAGAGCAAGCCAGGGGAAGGAGATTCAGTTGCGAATGTATTTCAGTTCTGCGCCACGCAAGAGCGCCATTGTTGCAATCGCCGTCGTGGCGCTAGTGGCGCTTGCGGCCTCGGCTCACAACCTATTTTTCGAGCAGTGGGAGCGCCTCAACGATGGCAATCCTATACTGACTCCGAGTGGTGACGGGTTTGAGTCGGCAGGCGTCTTTAATCCAGCGGTAGTCAAAATGGATGGCAAATTCGTGATGCTTTACCGCGCTCAGGATAAGCGCGGCACTTCGCGGCTCGGCTTTGCTCAAAGCACGGATGGGGTGCACTTCATACGCCGGTCTGAACCGGTGCTCGTGCCCGAAGCCGATTATGAAAAAGACGGCGGGGTTGAAGATCCACGGCTGGTGAAAATCGGCGGCACCTATTACCTGACCTACACCGGGTATAACAAGAAGGATGCGCAACTCTGTCTGGCGACCTCCAAAGATCTTATTCACTGGCAGCGCCAGGGCGTCATTATGCCGGCTTACAAGGGGCGCTGGAATATCGGATGGACAAAATCAGGCGCGATCCTGACCGAGAAGGTGAACCAGCGATACTGGATGTATTACATGGCGGACCCGGCTAAGGATGTCAATGAGATGGGCGTGGCATTCTCCTCCGATCTGATTCATTGGACGGAAGCGCTCGATCAGCCTGTGCTCAGGCGACGCTCAGGGTATTTCGACGCCAAGGTCGTTGAACCGGGGCCGCCGCCGATCATGACGAAGGAAGGCATCCTGTTAATCTATAATGGGGCTGACGAAAAGAACGTCTACGCCACCGGCTGGGTGTTGTTTGACAAGCATGACCCGACTAGAGTGGTGGGGCGCGCTGAGCAGCCGGTCTTCAGAGTGGAACGTGAGTGGGAAAAGACAGGGCAGGTTCCGAACGTCGTCTTTGTTGAAGGAATGGTGCAGGACGGCAAGCGCTGGCTATTTTACTATGGTGGCGCTGATCAAAACGTCGGCGTTGCCGCAGCGCAGGCCCTGCCATACGTCAAGCTGTTCGATAAACATAATGTAGCGGAGACCACAAAGCGCGCTTCGCCGGTTTCGCTGACTGCCACGCGCGGCCAACTGATGCAAGGCGTGGCCGTACAGGATTGATAACGATTGGTTAGAGGATACGGTTTTCAGCATGAATAGATTGATCCCGGTTGCCTCAGGCAATGATATTGCGCCGCCTTATCGTGATACGCCGGTCGGCCTGCTGCTTGAGTATCACAACCTGCAACGCCCATTCGAGACTTACAGCCAGGCGCAACTGCTGATCGGCATGTGCATGGATCACCGCAAGCACCTGTACATCCCAGACAACTTTGCTTATATCATTCGCACGGGCGGCGCTAACCTGCGCTATAGCGAGTTCAAGGTCTCTTATGCCATCGCCGTCGGCGGGGTCAGATGCATTGCGCTGATTGGCCACAACCACTGCGGCATGGTGAATCTTCAGGCGAAGCGCGAGACGTTTCTCAACGGACTGGTGGAGCATGCCGGTTGGGACAGGGAAACTGCCGAGCAGCATTTCATACACGCTGCCCCGATGTTTGAAATAGGCAACGAAGTCGACTTCGTATTGAGTGAAGCAAAACGGCTGCGGTTAAGGTATCCTAAGATATTGATCGCGCCATTGCTGTTCAGGATAGAGGACAGCCTGCTTTATCAGCTAAAAGAGAACTAAAGGGTGAAATGAAGCCAGAAGCCAGAAGTCAGAAGTCAGAATGGAAACGGAAGCCGGCGCATTGCGCTTCCGCCTGTCTACTGCCTACTGTCTACTGCCTGCTGCCTACTGATCGTTATGCTCATACAACTTGAAGGACTGCAAACCAACAGGCCGCGATTGCCTGAATGGTTGCGCAAGCCGCAGCGCAACGTCGAGGCCGATCACGAGTTGAAGAAGTTGCTGCGGACGCGCGGCCTGCATACGGTCTGCGAAGAAGCGCGCTGCCCGAATCGCCACGACTGCTTCGCGCGCGGAGCCGCAACCTTCATGATCCTGGGCGACATCTGCTCGCGCAGTTGCGGCTTCTGTTCGGTCAAGACGGGTCGCGGCCTGCCGATGGAAGCGCTCATAGATGAGCCGGAACAGGTCGCCGAAGCAGCGGCTCAATTAAATCTGCGCTACGTCGTCGTCACGTCGGTCAATCGTGACGAATTAGCCGATGGCGGCGCGGCGCATTTTGCGCGAACCATTCAGGCGGTGCGCCGCCGCTTGCCGCGCGCCAGGATCGAAGTGCTGACGCCCGACTTCAAGGGCAATCTTGAAGCGCTCCATGCAGTGCTCGATGCCGAGCCCGATACGTTCAATCACAATGTCGAGAGCGTGCCGCGCCTCTACCGCCGCGTGCGCCCGCAGGCCGATTATCAGCAATCGCTCGACGTGCTGCGCAATGCGCGCCTGTATGCAAGCGAGGTGTTGACGAAATCAGGCTTCATGGTGGGACTGGGCGAAACCGCCGATGAGGTGCATCGTCTGCTCGAAGACCTGCGCGCGCACCAGGTCGATGTCGTCACCATCGGCCAATATCTGCAACCGACGCGCGATCATCTGCCGGTTGAAGCCTACATCCACCCCGATCAGTTTGCCGCATATCGCGAGTTCGGCGAGCGCCTCGGTTTTCGCGCCGTCTTCTCCGGCCCGCTGGTGCGCAGTTCATTTATGGCCGAGATGATCCATGAAGAGATTGCCCATGAGGGATTGCCGATGGCGGATCAAGCGACATCACCGCCGTGGCGAGATTAAATCGCCGGGCGGCGTCTGGCTGATTTTATCCTTCGCCTGCAATCCGTTATGATTGATGCGCGCATGGTTTTCAAATCCGCAATCGGCAACTCATCATCGGCACAACTCGTGCGCGGCTTGTCTCATTTGAAATCCGCGATCCGCCTGCAAGCTACTAAGACGTTCGCCACGCCGGTTCGGCAATCCGCAAGTAAAGCCGCCATCAAAGAAGAAGCGGTGCCGCCGGTTTATGCGCGCGAAGACCTGTTGGCGGCGCGCTTTCGCCTCGCACGAGTTCTGCCTTACCAACAATCGCGCTCGCCATTCATCAGCAACTTGTTGCTGGCGGTCTTCTCCGGGCTGCTGATGATCTTCGCTTTTCCTGAATGGAACTGGTGGTCGCTGGGCTGGGTCTGCGCCGCGCCGCTGTTGATGGCGGTCGTGCGCGAGCGGCGGTTTTGGGGCGCATTGATACTCGGCTGGACGACGGGGACGATCTTCTATATGGGGACCTCCTACTGGGTCACCTATTCGATGCATCACTATGGCGACATCGCGCTGTGGTTGAGCTACGTCATCCTCTTGATCTTTTCAGCGACGCTCGGCATCTTCACGGCATTGTTTGCGGGACTGTTCGCGCTGGTCATTAAACGCTTCGGCGGCTGGGCGATTCTGTCAGCGCCCATCCTCTGGGCCGCGAGTGAGTGGCTGAGATTACAAATCAGTGGTGTCGGCTGGAATGCGCTTGGTTACTCGCAGGCGTTTCAGCAGCCGGTGATCGCCATCGCCCGCTTCGGCGGCGTCTATATCGTCAGCGCCCTGCTGGTTGCCGCGAGCACGGCACTGGTCTTCGGGGTGATCTATCTTGAACGCCGGCGCGGCCTCGTGGTGCTAACCATAGCGATTCTGCTGGCGATTGTCTCGGTGATTTACGGCGAACGCTTGCGCGCCGCGCAACCCATAGAGAGCGGCTCGGTCGGGGTCGCGGCGATTCAGCCGAACGTGCCCATCAGCGGCGACGGGGGCGATTCGAAATTCATCGAGCAGATGTTGATTCGCCACTTCCACCTCTCGGAGCAAGCCCTGCAAAGTGCAGATGAAAAATCATCAAGCGAGACGCCGACCGCACATTCGCTGAACAACTCGGCGGACGCCGCGACCAACTCGAATCACGCGGCAGTGAGCGTCATCATCTGGCCCGAATCGCCAATGAATTTCGAGTACGACCGCGACCCCGCTCTGCAACAACGCATCGCCGCTTTCACGCGCCGCAATCAGGTAACGCTGATGATGAATAGTTGGGGCTTTCCTAAAGATTCGCCGCCAAACGATATTCAATACAACAGCGCCCTGCTGATCGGCCCATCTGGAGAAAAGATCGCCGAATATGATAAGATAGCGCTTGTTCCCTTCGGCGAATACATTCCCGCGCGCAGCTGGCTTCCCTTTGCCAAAGACATACGGGCGCTGGTCGGCGACATCACGCCGGGCACCAGTTTCACGCTCGGCGAGGCGGCGGGGGCCAGGCTGGGAACGCTGATTTGTTTTGAAGCGACGCGCCCCGATCTGGCGCGGCGGCTGCGGCGCGAAGGCGCATCGGCGCTCGTGCAGATCTCCAACGAATCGTGGTTCGGCCCGACATCCATGCCGCGCCAGATGCTGGCTGAAGCCGTCTTTCGCGCGGTTGAAAACAACGTTGATGTGATTCGTGCTACGAATTCGGGATTGTCGGCATTCGTTCATCCGCTCGGCCAGACGGAAGGCGAAACGCCGCTGTTTGAAACCGCGACGCGCGTCTGGCAGATCAAGACGGTCGCTGAAGCGCAGCGCGACAGTCTGACGTTTTACACGCGCCACGGCGACCTGTTTGCCATCACCTGCGCGGTCGCCAGCATGATACTGATCGGCGCATCATTCATACCTGAGAAGGTAAACAGTGACCAGTGATGAGTGAAATGGATTGGGCAGATGCTTTGATTTTACGCAGTCGCATTCAGACGCGCCCTTTGATAGTCGAGTGAAGGAAGTAGAGTCTTGGGCCTTAGGAGTCAGGAAGGGGGCTTGCCCCCGCTAGTCCTGCTCAATCAGACAGTGCGGGGGCAAGCCCCCTTCCCGACTTCTAAGATAGAATGCTCAAGTCACACGGAACTTTGCATCACTGTGAAAAGATATGATTGAAGAACTGAGACAAACATACGACGACCTGGCAATGCGCGCCGCCGAGTTGCGGAGGTTTCTTTGACCCGGAAACCAAGCGCGCGGAGTTAAGCAAAATCGAAGAAGAGACGGCGAAACCTGACTTCTGGAACGATCAGGAGCGCGCCCAAAAAGTGCTGCGTCGCCGCGCACGGCTCGAAGACGCGGCGACGCGCGCCGATCAGTTTCAGCGCGATGTCGAGGACGCGGCGGTGTTGTTTGAATTCGCTTCGGAAGACGAAAGCTCGCTGGGCGAATTGCAATCGTTGATCGAACGACTCGAACGCGAAGTCGATGAGAGCGAAACCGAGATGTTGCTTTCGGGGCCAAACGATGCGCGCGACGCCATCGTGACGATCAATGCCGGGGCCGGCGGCACCGATGCCCAGGACTGGGCCGGCATGCTGCTCAGGATGTATCTGCGCTGGACCGAGCGGCACGGATTCAAGACCGATCTCGTCGATGAGCAGCCGGGCAAAGAGGCCGGCATTAAATCGGCGACCTTCACAGTGGCGGGCGAATATGCTTATGGCTTGCTGATGGCGGAGGCCGGCGTCCACCGTCTCGTGCGCTTAAGCCCGTTCAACGCCGGTTCGAGCCGCGAGACCAGTTTCGCCTCGGTCTTCGTTTACCCAGACATCGAAGAAGATGTTGAAATCGACGTGCAGGACAAAGACCTGCGCATTGACACCTATCGCTCGTCGGGCGCTGGCGGCCAGCACGTCAATGTCACAGACTCGGCGGTACGCATCACGCACCTGCCGACGGGCATTGTCGTCACCTGCCAGAATCAACGCTCGCAGCATCAGAACCGTGATGTCGCCATGCGCATACTGAAATCGCGGCTCTATGAACTGGAGATGGAAAAACGCCGCGCCGAGACCGCGCAGCTTGAAGAATCGAAGCGCGACATCTCGTTCGGCTCGCAGATTCGCAATTACGTGCTGCATCCTTATCGGCTGGCCAAAGACGTGCGCACGAAGTATGAAACCTCTGACGTTGACGGCGTGCTTGATGGCGACCTCGACGAATTCATCAAAAAATATCTCGTGCTGAAAAGCCGCATGGCGCGCGGCGAGTCGCCGGATATGGCAAGCGCATAAAGCACAGCGATAGACAGGTGCCTGCGGTTAGTTCGCAGCAAAACTTATGGTGCCCGAAAAAAGCCACTACTCAGCAGCGTTGAGGATCGAGATGCTGATTAACCGCCATGCCTCGCGGTTAATCAGCGCGATTCCCGCCAGCTTTGAGTAGTACTGATTCACTAGGAGTAGAACCGATGTTTATAAATTCGAATAAGTTTCGATCATTGATTGTCTCTGGTCTCCTCGTCGTCAGCTTGATGACCGCAACGCCCGCCGCCTGCCTGGCAGCGCAGGGCGGACAGGTGAGCCTGCCTAAAGGCGTGACGCGCATGGCATCCGTTGAAGGCATCACCGAATACCGCCTGGAAAACGGCCTGCGCGTGCTGCTCTTCCCCGATCAATCGAAGCAGACGATTACCGTCAACATTACCTATCAAGTCGGCTCGAAGCATGAAAGCTATGGCGAGACCGGCATGGCGCACTTGCTCGAACACATGGTATTCAAGGGCGCGACCAAGCACACCAATATCCCGCAAGAGTTGTCATCGCATGGCGCGCGTCCGAACGGCTCGACCTGGTTCGACCGCACCAACTACTTCGAGACTTTTGCGGCAACCGACGAGAATTTGAAGTGGGCGCTCGATCTGGAAAGCGACCGCATGGTGAATTCCTTCATCGCCAAGAAGGATCTCGACACCGAGATGACCGTGGTGCGTAACGAGTACGAGTTGGGCGAAAACGATCCGGGCAACGTGCTCGTCGACCGCATCTTTGCGACCGCTTATGTATGGCACAACTACGGCAAGTCAACCATCGGCGCGCGCTCTGACATCGAGAATGTGCCCATCGAGCGTTTGCAGGCATTTTATAAGAAATATTACCAACCGGATAATGCCGTGCTGCTGGTCGCCGGCAAGATTGATGAAGCGAAGACGCTCGATCTGATCAGTCAATCCTTCGCAGGGATTCCGCGCCCGTCGCGCGTGCTGCCGAAGATCTACACAGACGAGCCGACGCAAGACGGCGAGCGGGCGGTGACCGTGCGCCGCGTCGGCGACGTACAGGTGGCGATGGCCGGCTATCATGTTCCCGCCGGCTCGCACCCGGATGCCGCCGCCGTCAGCATACTCGGCGAGATTCTCGCCGACACGCCGTCGGGCCGCTTGCACAAAGCCCTGGTCGAAACCAAAAAGGCGAGCAGCGTCAACAGCTTTCCGGTTCTCTTCGGCGAGCCGAGCTTGATGATCTTCGGTGCCGAAGTGCGCCAGGAGTCATCACTCGATGAGGCGCGCAACGCGCTGCTGACGACCATCGAAGAGATCACCAAGACGCCGCCGACCAAAGAAGAGGTTGAGCGCGCCCGCAATCAGATTCTCAAACAGATCGAACTCAACTTGAATTCGTCCGAGCGCGTCGGCGTTGAACTCAGCGAATGGATCGGCATGGGCGACTGGCGACTGCTGTTCATCAACCGCGACCGGCTGCGCAAGGTGACGCCGGAAGACGTGCAGCGCGTCGCCACGGCTTACTTGAAACCGGCGAATCGCACGCTCGGTTTATTCATCCCGACGCCGAAGCCCGACCGCGCAGAGATTCCGCCGGTGCCCGACATCGCCGCGCTGGTGAAAGATTATAAAGGCGACGCGACGGTTGCCGCCGGCGAAGCCTTCGACCCGTCACCGGCTAACATTGATGCGCGCACCGAAAGAGCCAACGCCGGCGGCATCAAGCTGGCGTTGCTGCCGAAGAAGACGCGCGGCAACACAGTGGTCGCTTTGATGACGCTGCGCTTCGGCGATGAGCATAGCCTGATGAATCGCGGCACGGCAGGCGAGCTTGCCGGTTCGATGCTGATGCGCGGCACCGCCAGGCACACGCGCCAGCAACTCAAAGACGAATTCGATAAGCTAAAGGCGAGCGTCCAGGTCAGCGGCGGGCCGACTTCGGCGAATGTCCGCATCGAGACGACGCGCGAGAACCTGCCGGCAGTCATCAAGCTGGTCGCCGAAGTGCTGCGCGAGCCGGCGTTCCCGGCCAATGAGTTTGAACAACTCAAGGAGGAAGAACTCGCCGGCATAGAACAGCGACGCAGCGAGCCGACCTCCATCGGCGGCGTCGAATTTCAGCGCCACATGCGCCCTTACCCCAAAGGTCATCCGAACTACATTTCGACCCCCGATGAAGATGTCGCCGAATTGAAGACGGTCACCCTCGATGACATAAAGAAGTTCTATACGGACTTCTACGGCGCATCGAATGGCGAGTTGGCAGTGATTGGTGATTTCGATGACAAAGAGGTCACCAGACTGGCGGGCGAGTTGTTCGGCAACTGGAAGAGCCCGCGCCCCTATGAACGCATCGCCAATCAGTATCGTGACATCGCGCCGCTCAACAAATCGCTTGAGACGCCCGACAAAGCGAACGCCTTTTTCCTTGCCGGCATGAATTTGAACCTGCGCGAAGACGACGCGGACTATCCGGCGCTGGCGCTCGGCAATTACATGCTCGGCGGCGGCTTCCTGAATTCGCGGCTGGGGACGCGCATTCGCCAGAAAGAAGGCATCAGTTACGCCGTCGGTTCGCAGTTGCAGGCCAGCCCGCTCGACAAGGCTGGAGTCTTCATTACATTTGCGATCTACGCGCCACAAAATGTCGAGCGCCTGGAAGCCGCCTTCAAGGAAGAGGTCGCCCGCGCCTTGAAAGACGGTTTCACCGAAGACGAAGTGAAAGCCGCGAAGTCCGGCTGGCTACAGTCGCGCCAGGTCAGCCGTGCGCAGGACGCGGAACTGGCAGGCAAGCTGTCGAGTTATCTCTTCCTCAACCGCACGCTGGCGTGGGATGACGCTTTTGAAAAGAAAGTCAGCGCGCTGACGCCGGATGAGATCGTCGCCGCCATGCGCCGTCACATTGATCCGGCGAAGATCACCATCATCAAGGCAGGTGATTTCGCCAAAGTGAAAGCCGCCGCGAAAGGACAATAAGATTTCCTCCACGAAGGCCACGAAGGCCACGAAGCATTTGGCAACAGCCATTGATCTATTTCGTGTTCTTCGCGGCCTTCGTGGAAAAATCATTTTTCTTGCTGGCGATTTTCTGAGATTCTGGTAAGGTTTTAGCATCTGCGATGGCAAAGAAGTCTCGGACAAAGCAAACTGGCAAGAAGTCTCATGTCAGCGAGGTGCTGGCCGTCCTGCTGGTGGCCGCCGCCGTGCTCCTGTTTCTGAGCCTCGTCACCTTCAATCCCAGAGATGCGAGTTGGAATTCGACCCCGCCCCAACCGCCGCGAAATCTCATCGGTGTCGTCGGCGCGCATATCGGTGAACTCTTCCTGAATCTGTTCGGGCTGGCGGCGCTGGCAATTCCCTTTCTGTTCATCCTGATCGCCGTGGCGACGCGCGCATTCTTCTCTGACCAGGCGGCATTTCCGGTTCGCAAATCCTTCGGGGCGCTGCTGTTGCTCATCGCCATGTCGGGAATCCTGGCGCTGTTTCCGAAAGTCGGTTTCGTCATCCTAGATCATTCGCGCACCAACGGCGGGGCGGTCGGTTATGTTCTGGAAAACGCCCTGGTCAGCGCTCTCAACACCGCCGGCGCAGCCATTATCCTGACCGTCGCTGCCATCGTCACGCTGATGCTGACAATGAACATTTCGCTGGCAAATCTCGGTGTCGCGTTCGGTTATATAGGTAAAGCTACTAATAAAATATTTCAGCGTTTTCAGGTATGGCGCGCGACGCGCGCTGAACAGCGGCGCGAGTTTGCCAAGCAGCGCGCCGTTGAGTTAGCCGAAGCGCGCCGCCGCGATGACGAACTGCGCAAGCAACGCGAGCAGGAAGAGAAAGTGCGGCGCGACGACTTGCGCCGCCAGCAGGAAGAAGAACGCCGCCGCCGCGCTGAAGAAGCCAAGCGGCTTAAAGAGGAAGGGCCGTTCATCGTCAAGTCGCGCCCTGTCAGTCCTGAGCCGGCGCGGTCATCGGCAGCGGTGGCGGCTTCTGCGACGCCAACGGTCGGCACGGCAGTAATTGAACCAGCCGCCGATGATCTCGAAGACGACGAACCGATCATCACACCATCGGTGTCGCATCGCCAGCGCGCCGCCGAAATCCTGCGCGAGCGCACGGCGCGGCAGGAGCAGGCGCGCGCCGCCCACAACGGTGACGAAGAAGAAATGATCGACCCAGAGGTCGCCGAAATGATCGCCACCGCCTCCATCGTGCGTACCGCGCCGACCGAGAAAGCCGACAAGCGCGAGTTGACTTCAAAGCGCAAGACGATGCTTGAGACCTCGACCGGCGCGACCTACAAGCTGCCGTCGCTCGACCTGCTGGAAATCCCCATCGGTCATCCTGAAGAGGCCGAAGAAGAACTGAAAAGGCGTGCCACCATCCTCGCAGAGAAGTGCAAAGAGTTCGCCGTCGTCGGTCACATTCACAAGATCAATCCCGGCCCGGTGGTCACCACCTTCGAATTCAAGCCCGATCCCGGCATCAAGTACAGCCGCGTCGTCGGCCTCGCCGATGATTTGTGTCTTGCATTACAAGCCGAATCCATCCGCATTGATCGCATCCCCGGCAAATCTACGGTCGGCATCGAAGTGCCGAACCAGACGCGCGAAAAGATCTGCATCCGCGAAATCATCGAATCGGCGAAATTTCAGAACTCGTCATCGAAGTTGACCCTGGCGCTGGGCAAAACGATCAACGGCGAAGAGTACATCGCCGATCTCACGAAGATGCCGCATCTGCTGATCGCCGGCGCTACCGGCGCGGGCAAGTCCGTGACGCTCAATTCGATCATCTGCTCGATGCTTTACAAGGCGTCGCCTGAAGAAGTGAAGTTCATCATGGTTGATCCGAAGCGCGTCGAACTGGGCCTTTATGAAGGCATCCCGCACCTGCTGACGCCCATCGTCACCGACCCGAAGCGCGCCGCCAATGCCTTGAAATGGGCGGTCAACGAGATGGAGAATCGTTACCGGCAACTGGCGGAACTCGGCGTCCGCAACATCGATCAGTACAACCACCAGATTCAGCAGACGACCATCCCGACGGTTGCCGCCGACGCCCCCGATGCGCGCAAGCCGCTGCCCTACATCGTCGTGGCAATAGATGAGCTGGCCGACCTGATGATGGTGGCGCGCGGTGATGTCGAAACCAGCATCGCCAGACTGGCGCAGATGGCGCGCGCCGTCGGCATTCATCTGGTGGTGGCGACGCAGCGCCCGTCGGTTGATGTCATCACCGGCATCATCAAAGCCAACATCCCGTCCCGCATTGCCTTCCGCGTCTCGTCGAAAGTCGACTCGCGGACGATCATTGATTCCAACGGCGCGGAAGCCTTGCTCGGCCAGGGCGATATGTTGTTTTTGCCGCCGGGGACGGCGCGACTCATCCGCGTGCACGGCTCGTTTGTCAACGAAGTCGAAGTCAAGCAGATCGCCGACCACACGCGCCAGCAAGCCGAGCCGGATTATAACGAAGCCGTCACCTTGAGCGATCAGGACTCGGTTGGCGGCGAAGAAAACGACGGGCCGGAAGACGAATTGTTTGCTCAGGCGCTGGAAATCGTCACTGACATGGGGCGAGCTTCGACATCGGTATTGCAGCGGCGGTTATCGATAGGCTACGGGCGCGCCGCCAAGATCCTCGACATGATGGAGCGGCGCGGCTTCATCGGCCCGTCCGAAGGGGCTTCAAAACCGCGCAAGGTACTGCAAACGGCTTATGACTTCCGCGAGCGCATCGGCCAGATACTCGAAGACGAGATAGAGTAAAACAGCGTGCCATTCTACCGCTTTCGCGACGATTTTATTGATGAATCTTGAAAAGTTTTGCACAGGCTTGCAGCAGAAAGTCTCAAGCATCGAAAAAAGTCTTGAAAAACCCAAGTAAATTGCTATGCTTTGGCGGTAAATACAGAAATAATTAAATTTATGCTGTTAACAGAATTTGAACAAAATGTGTGCAAAGTGCTAAAAGTCCGTAAAATTCAAAAATTTGCGAGTCGAGGAAGAGGGTTTTCCACAGACTTTTCCACAGATGATTGTGGATAACTTTCTTGCTTAGAACGAACCTTAGGGAAAAGCCTTAGAGAGCCGCTCGGCAGCCTTTCTCTCCTCATATTTGATAGGCTCTCGATGTTAATAGGAGTACGAAGACGATGATCAAGTTCACGGCGAACTATGACGATTTATCGACTGATCGCGGCTATCAATTCAAGTTTCACTGTGACAAATGCGGCAACGGCTACATGTCGCGGTTTCAGCCGTCGCTTACGGGCACGGCGGGCGGTTTGCTGCGCGCCGCCGGCGACCTGTTCGGCGGCGTCTTTTCGAGTGCCGGTAACAGCGCTTACGAGATTCAACGCGCCACCGGCGGCAAGGCGCACGACAGCGCCCTTGAAAAGGCTGTCGAAGAGGCCAAAGGTTATTTCAAGCAATGCACGCGCTGCGGCAAGTGGGTCTGCCCGGAAGTCTGTTGGAACGCCAAATCGGGGCTTTGCGAAGCCTGCGCGCCTGATTTTGAAGAAGACTTCAGCGCCAACCGCGCGCAGGCGATGAGCAATGCGGCGCGCGATCAACTTTATCAAAAGGCGCAGCAGACCGACTACACGGCGGGCGTCGATATGCGCGCCGGCGCGAGCGCGCCGCAATCATCGCTCTCCTGCCCGTCGTGCGGCGCGAAAACCACCGGCAGCAAGTTCTGCCCGGACTGCGGCAGCCCTATCCAGATCAAGTTGACCTGTCCAGGCTGCGGCCACCAACCGGAAGGCACGCCGAAATTTTGTCCTGAATGCGGCGTGAAAATGCCATTGCTTTAGGGGCCAGGTGCCGGGGTCAGGGGTCGGTGCTACTCGCCAAAGTCGAGCCATCAATTTCTGCCATCCGGCCCCTGGCCTCGACCCCTGACCCCTATGATTAAACCCTTCATCGCGGCATCGAGTTACTTGAACGCCGCACCGCTCTGGTATAGTTTCCTCTACGGCGAGCAGAAGAGTCATTGCACGCTGGTATCGGATGTCGCGCCGGTTCGTTGCGCGCAACTGCTGGTCGAAAACCGCGCCGATGCGGCGCTGATTCCCGTCATTGAATACCAACGCCACCCGGATTTGCTGATTGCGCCGGGCGCATGCGTCGCTTCAAAAAACCAGGTGTACAGCGTCGTGCTGGCGTCGCGCGTGCCGTTGACCGAGGTGCGCTCGATAACCCTCGACACCACGTCGCGCACATCGGCGGCGCTCGTGCAGATCATCTTCAGCCGTTTTTATAACCTCACTCCTGAGTACCGCACCGCGCCGCCGCGCATCAGAGAGATGCTCGAAACCTCAGACGCCGCGCTGATCATCGGCGACCCGGCGATGATCATTGATCGGACGGGTCTGCATGTTTATGACCTCGCAGAAGAGTGGCGCAAACATACGGGGCTGCCCTTTGTCTTCGCCTTCTGGGCGATCCGCCGAGACGCCGCGCCGGCGTTCGGCGCGGCAAGCGCTGGCCGCGTCGATTTCCGCGCCGCCAAACGCGAAGGCGTAGCGCATGCCGAAGAACTGGCGGCTCTCTACTCCGAGCAACTCGGCTTGCCGAAAAGTGATTTAGTAAGCTACCTTACGAAAAATATCTACTACGATCTGGACGATGACAGCCTGAGCGGATTAACCCTCTACTACGAACTGGCGCATGAATGCGGCTTGATCAAGGAAGCGCGGGCGCTGGCTTTTTGCGAATGAGATTAAGCAAAAATCAAATAGCCACAAAGGCGCGAAGACACGAGGAGCCACCATCTTCCAGGTGTCCCTTTGTGTCTTCGCGCCTTTGTGGCAAAAGCTAGTCTCTTTTGCAAACCGCTCTAGAAGACCACCTGTATACGGCTGAGAATCACAAAGTAATTTCGATCACTCGGATTCGGCGAGCGCAGCCGGTCGTTGTACCGCTCGAAGCCGAGATCGAGCAGGTATTTCACATAACGATTCAAGTACCAGTTCGGCCCGAAGTACATGGTCTGGGCGCGATTCGACTTCGCCGTGCCGTCGGCGATTTGCAGGTCGGCGAAACGGAATTTCAACTCCCACGCGCCCCAGCCCGTCTTCGTGGTCTCATCGCCGAACAGGTTGTGCGTTGGCGTAACCGGCCCGGCATCCGGCTTCGATTCGCCGGTCAGCAAATAGGTCGCCTGCGCCATATAGCCTTTCGCCACGACGCCCGGCAGGTTCCTGCCTTGCGTGCCGAGATTGTCGCGCGCCTGATTCGTCTGATCGTACTCGGCGCGAATCGTCGCCGGGCCGAGCGTCCAGGTCAACTCGCCATTGGCGCGGGTGATTTTGCCGTTGACGGTGTCCGGAGTAAAGTAGGTAAAGCTACGGCTTTCGGTCAAGCCGCGCACGCTCGTGCCGCCGAAGCTGCGCCCCTGCGCATAAGCGCCGCCAAAGGCCAGTCCTTTGCCCCAGAAGCCGCCGCCGTTTTTCCACGGCGCAAAGCGCAGGCGGGCCACCGACTCCGGTGTGTTGTTATTGTTGGCGGCAAGCAACCCTTTGCCATTGAATGAACCGATCTGATATTCGAAGACGCCCTTGTCGATGACGCCTGAAGCCATCAGGCCGGGGCTGCGGCTCGGCGCAAGGTTGTTGACCAGCGAGCGCTCGACGAAATCCTGATAGATGTCCGAGCGCAATTCTTCCTGGCTGAACGGTTCTTTGAATTGACCGAAGCGCAATTGCAACTCATCAATGCGATGAACGTTGACATAAAAGTCGCGCAGCAAGGTGCTGGTGGTATCGGCAAAATCGCCTTCGACTTTGAAATCGAAATAACGCGCCAGCCGCCCTTCAGCCGACAAGCGGGCGCGGCGCACCAGAAACGTATTTGCCGGATGATTGCCCGATCCGTAGCCGCGATAATCCAACTGGCCGTAGCCGCTGATCTGCGTCTCGAAGCGGCCATCGGTGCTGCGAATGAATGCGTGGTTCTGATCCCATCCGGCAACCACTGCGGGCTTGTCGGGTGTCTTTGCCGGCGTCTGAGCGGTTGCAGGCTGCGCCGGCTGATTCGTCTCAAGCGATGCCGTGCGCAGATCGGATGAAACGACCGTCGTGCCGTCCGGTTTTGTCGAGACAACCGGCGCGGCGCGCGCGCTGCTGAGATCGTCAACGCGCTTCTGCATCTCGGCCAGGGCGCGCTGCTGCTGCTCGATGAGCAGTTGCAGTTTCTCGACTTGCGATTTCAATTGCTTGACATCGCCGTTCTCGCCTTCCGTCTTTGCAGTCGATTTCGCTTCGGGCGGCTGACCGGCGCTGCCAGATTCGCCGGCTGATTGCGCGCGCGCCGACACAAACGAGGCCAGCACAATAATCAACCCGCCGAGAAAGTGGAATCGGGACCGAACTGTTTGTAGCTTCATGTGCATTCCTTTCTTCAGTCTAATTTTGGCGTCAGTATTTGAGTCAGTTGATCAACTGAAATTAGTATGTCTATTCGCAAGACGGAGAGACTTTTAATTCATTGACCTTGATGACTCGACAAACGGACGACTCAACTGTATCAATGCCCTATTTTGCTGAAGGATTGCTGTAACCGTACTGCTTTAGAATCGCTTGCCCTTCGTCTCCCAGAACAAAGTTTACGAAGCGCCGCGCCATATCTTGTTTACTTGAGGCTTTGACCATGGCCAGCGCCTGATCTATCGGTTGATGCAATTGCTCATCAACTTCAAGGTATTGCCCCTCGCCTTTCTTCATCAGCGCCAGGGGCAGAAAGGCGACATCGGCATTGCCCGATGTGGCGAATTGCTTGGTATTGGAAACATTCGTGCCATAGACCACCTTGGGCTCGACCTGTGGCCAGATATTTAAAGCCTTGAGCGTTTCCACAGTTGCCCGGCCATAAGGCGCGAGATCAGGTTTGGCAATCGCAACCACTTTCACATCGGCGTTCGTGATGTCTTCAAGGCGATTGATCTTGACCCGACCCTGCGGAGGCGTCCAGATGACGAGGCGGCCACGCGCATACAGAGCCCGCGAGTCAGGCACGATGAGTCCCTTCTGACTTAGCTCTTCTATGTGCTCCACGTCAGCCGATGCAAATACATCGAAGGGGCCGCCGTTTTCTATCTGCTTCGTCAGATCAGCCGTGCTGCCGAAACTGTAAACGACGCGAATGCCGCTTTTTGCTGTAAACTGCTTGGCCACTTCGGCAAATGCGTCGGTAAGATTTGCGGCCGCAGCTACGTTGATCTCTTGCATGTTCTGTTGATCGTTCGCCGGTCTCTGACGGCACCCGGCAATCAGCAGCAAGCCGATCAGCAATACGACACAGATCTTAAAGCTTGAGATATTGACTGTTCTTCTGCCTACAAACGAATGCATGTTTTATCTCCTTTCTGATGCTTGCAAAAAATAACCAGCTATCTGCTTCTCAAGAATTTATCCGTCTTTCAGAAAGCCAGGCTGAATTACCGGCGGGTCGACCGGCGATGGGCAGAATCGTTTGTTACCCTCTGATGACCATCACCTCGGTCGCCTTGATGAGCGCGAACGCGCGCACCCCTTTCTTGAGGCCAAGCTCCTGACAAGCATCGCGGGTAATGATGGAAGTGATGGATTGCCCGCCCACATTGATCGTGATCTGCGCGAGCAGCCCCTCGAATTTCACCTCCATCACGGTGCCAAGCAATTTGTTCCTCCCGCTGATCATGTTCAGGGCTCCAGGCTTCTCGCGTTTTGTCAGGCCGGTTTGTCTTCCGGTGAGACGATCAACCTCGCTGCGCGGGATACGATGATGCCCGCCAGGGGTTTTGACCGATCTTACCTTGTCGCTGTAAATCCACTGTTTGAGTGTAGGATAGCTAACACCAATTAACTTCGCCGCATCCTGAGGTTTTATCATTTCCATAAACTCTCCTATACGTTTTTGATTATTTCAGGTCAAGAAAAATCGAAAAATCTATACGATTTTATACGATTTTATAGCAATTCTCCGTAGGCCACTTGCCGGGCCCTACTGATCTGTGTAAGGTCGGTAGGTAATCCAACTGGGGGTATAAGAGATGGCTCATAGGCGTTTTTTCATCCTGCTCTGGCTGCTTACTTTCTATTATTCTTCCACGAGCTATGCGCAGAATAAACCGACGGCTCCTGCGGCTGATGTGGCTTTGAGCGTCAGCGGAGAAGTCGCGCGCCCGCTCAAGCTGAGCGCTGCTGATATTGCAAAATTGCCGCGCCGTACAGTCAAGGCCAAAGACCATAGCGGTAAAGAATTAACGTATGAAGGGACACCCCTCATAGAAGTCTTGCAACTCGCGGGTGTGCCATTCGGGGAAAACCTGCGAGGCAAGAGCCTGGCGCTGTATCTGGTCGTAGAGGCAGCGGATGGGTATCGCGCAGTTTTTGCTTTGCCGGAACTTGACCCGGCTTTCACAGATCGCGTGATATTACTTACAGACCGCAAAGAGGGGAGCCCGCTTTCTGCCCCGGAAGGCCCGCTGCGCATTGTGATCCCTGATGAAAAGCGCCAGGCGAGATGGGTGCGCCAGGTCACATCCCTTATCATTCGCCGTGCATAAAAAGGTAACTCAGCGACTTTTGCTACTGGCGTCATCTGATTGCTCCATTGAGCAGGTTGTCTTGAAAGACAGACCTCAACGCTACGCCGCGAGGCATTAATTTTTTTCTGCTCGCCGCTTGAAGAATTCGATCACCATCAGAATCACGAACGAGACGACCGCAAGCACGACGGCCATGGCATTTGCGCCGACCGCGTTGCGATCATCGAGCGAGCGAAAGATGAACAGCGTCGCCGTCTCGGTCAAACGGCTGACGCCGCCGCTGACCACCAGCACCGCGCCGATCTCGCCGACTGCGCGCGCGAATGTAAGCGAAACCCCATACAACAAGCCCCAGCGAATCGCCGGCAAGGTGACGTGGCGGAAGGTCTGCCAGGAACTAGCGCCCATGGTGCGCGCGGCGTTTTCCTGGTCGCGGCTCACCTGGTTCAAAACCGGAACCACTTCGCGGATGACGAAGGGAATCGAGATGAAGATGGTGGCGATGAGAATGCCCGGCATCGCAAAGACGACTTTGATGCCGAGCGCATCAGTGATCGATGTGAGCCAGCCGTTTCTGCCAAACAGCAGGATGATCATGAAACCGGCAATCACCGGCGACACGGCGAACGGCATATCCACCAGGCCGTTGAGAATGCGCTTGCCCCAGAAGTTGTCGCGCGCCAGCACCCAGGCGATGCACAGGCCGAACAACGTATTGATCACGGTCGCGCCGACCGCCATCAACAGCGTCAGCTTGAGCGCGCTCAGCGCATCGACAGAGATAATCTGACGGACAAATGCGCCGACGCCTTCAGCGACCGAGCCCCAGACAATAGCCACGAGCGGCGCGACCAGTAAGCCGGCGGCGTAGAGCAGGACAACCGCGATCAGCGCCCATTCGACGAGTCGGGCGCGCGCTGCCGGCTTGCGCGCCCGTGCCGCCGCCGGCAACGGCTCATTGATTATCGCTTGCGACATGGTCTCTCCTGTTGCGGCTTTGCAGCCATTCGACAGTGACGATGAGCGCAAAAGACAGTGCCAGCAAGACGATTGACATCGCGCTGGCGGCGCGCTCGTTATGCGATTCGATCTGGCCGAAGACGTAGACCGGTGCGGTCAGCGTGCGGCCAGGGATGTTGCCGGCGACGACGACCACCGAACCGAATTCGCCGAGCGCGCGCGCAAAACATAACAGGGAGCCGGTAATCACCGCCGGCGCGATGGTAGGAAATATTACACGAACGAACGTCGTCCATTTGGACGCGCCGATTGTATAGGCGGCTTCTTCCTCGCTGCGCTCGGCTTCCATCAAGACCGGCTGCACAGTGCGAATGACGAACGGGTAAGTGATTACCAGCAGCGCCAGGACGATGCCCGGCGTGGCGAAGATAACCTCAATGCCATGCGAATTGAGCCACGCGCCGAGCGTGCGCTGCGGGCCGTACAAGGCCACAAGCATTACGCCGGTCACCAGCGTCGGAATCGCAAAGGGCATATCGATCAAGCCATTCAGCAAGCCGCGCCCGATGAAGCGGTAGCGCACGATCACGTAAGCCGTCAACGTTCCCATCACCGCGTTGATCACCGTGACGATGACGGCCATCACGATGGTCAGCTTGAGCGCCGCGAATGCCGCAGGACTGGCGAGGTCTGACCAGAAGGCGCGCAATCCGTCGCGCAGGCCGTTAGCCAAGATCGCCGCAAGCGGCAGCGCGATCATCACGCCGAGATACAACACGGCAGTGACGCGCAATCCCCAGCGGCCCCACGGCAAGACGGCGGGCGCGATGGCGGGCGGCGGTGGCGTATCGAGTCGTGTTGATGCGAGGCTCATTTCATCTCCTCAAATCTGAGAGGCTCAACGCGATTTCTGCAACTCGTCGCTGACGCGCGTGTAGACACCTTGCGGGCCGTAGATGGTTTCGCTGACTTTCTTCCAGCCGCCAAGGTAATCCATCTTCCATAAATCGGCAACTGCCGGGTATTGTGATTTAACTTCCTGTGCGACCGTCTGATTGACGGGGCGCAAACCGTAGGTGGCGAAGGCGCGCTGGGCTTCCGGCGTCCAGAGGAAATTGACGAAGGCTTCGGCGGCTTCGCGAACGCCGTGCTTGTCAACGTGCTTATCGACCAATGCCACAGGGTTCTCGATCAAGATGGTCGAGTGCGGGATGATGTACTCGTAATTCTGTCCCGCCTGCTTGCCGACCAGCACCTCGTTTTCGTAAGTGATCGCCAGATCGCCGACGCCTTTTTCAAAATTGGTGATCGATTCGCGCGCCCCTTTGTCCATGATCGAGACGTTGCGAAAGACGTTCTTGAGAAATTCCTGCGCCGCCGCCGGGTCGTCTTTCGCCACGCCTGCATAGCCGCGCAAGGCTGCGCCGTACATCGCATTGATATTCCACTGCGCGCCGCCAGAGGTCTTCGGATCGGGCGTCAGGATGTTCAGACCCGTGTGTGCGAGATCGGCCCAGTCCTTGATGCCTTTCGGATTGCCGGGGCGCACGGCGATGACGACAATCGAATCGCTGATCATGCCGTTGTTCGGTTTCGACTTCCAATCGTGCGTGATCAATCCGGCTTCAGTGATCTTGTCAATGTCGCCTTCCAGCGACAGCGCTGCGATGTCAGCTTCAAAGCCGCCGATGATCTGGCGCGATTGCGCGCCGCTGCCCTGATAAGATTCCTGAAACTCGACATCCTGCCCGGTCTTCTCTTTCCAGTATTTTTGAAAAGCCGGGATGATGGCTTTGCCGTAAGCTTCGCGCGGCGTCGTGTAGCCACCGAGAATCAGCGTCACCTTATTGCCGTTCTTGCCTGCCCCGCCGCCACAGCCTTGCAGCGAAAAGGTCAGAGCCAATAGCAAAAACCCCACAAAAAATGCCGCCCGGTGATTGATTCGATGCGTTCTTTTGCTTTGCATATACAGTTATCCTCAACGGCTTCATGAGACACGCTTATCAAGCCGCTTGCGTATCGTTAAATTGTGGCAAGGGAATTCGCCGACGCTTGCGAGAAAGGAAAAGGGCGCGGAGCATACAGCCCCGCGCCCGGATCTCGTCGCGGCGTAATGCCCTTCCTTTTAGCCTGCGAGGTTAGCTGCCGGGCTTGGACTGGAAGTGTCCTACGAGTACCTCGACTCGATGCGCCCCGGTCGCGTCCACGACACGACGTTGGTTCCCCCGCGTTGCCCTTCTCGCGCCATCAGCGCCGCGAGCAACTTCGGCAGACATACTGTGATTCAGGAATCTTACGCAGGTCGGCTGAGAAAGTCAAAAATAAAAATCATGCACGGTAGCGTTTCAATAACCATTCAAAAGAAACCGTGCAACGGCAATTGGCACCGACAAGGTCAAGGATCGTTCTCTGGTGGCGATCTATGAAGGGAGCGACAAGCGTTAGGTTGAGCACGCCAATTAACAGGCTGCCTTAGCTGAGGCTCAGCTTGATGCCGAGCTTGTCGCAGTCGGCTTTGATGCGCTTGATACGCTTGCGCGAGGGCAGTTCAAGGACGGGCGAGCCTTTGGCGCGTGGCTTAACCACATTTGCATGCGCTGCTGACATCCAGAATAGTTCAGCGCCGCGCGGCAGTTTTTGCAACTCGGCTTTGAGCGCCGCGATGCCTATGCGCTGGTTGTCTGGCGAGATAATCTCTTCGTAGCTCTTGGCGCGATTGGTCCCGGCAAGCACCGCGTAGTGCCAGCGGCCTTTCACCTTCCAGCTATACAGTTCATAGCCTTTCATCGCCTGCGGCGGTTGCGCGGAGACGGCGAGCGCGGCCAGCAGCACGACCGCCGCCGCTGCAATTGATTTACGTAACATTAAGCCTCCTTACTAATCATGTAATGCAAACTACCCGCCTTGCGCTACCTGGTCAAACTCGTTTGCAACTCGATCCGACCGTTGCAGCCGCCGTCTTTCACTCGCCGATGTGGGCACCCATCATCAAGCCTTCGATCTCATCAATGGTTTTCGGCACACGCGCCGACAGCACTTCCGAACCACTGGCGGTGACCAGCACATCATCTTCGATACGCACGCCGATGCCGCGATAGCGTGGATTCACCTCTTGCAAATCTGTGGCGACATACAAACCCGGCTCGATGGTCAGCACCATGCCCGGTTCCAACGTTCGCCATTCGTCGGCGACTTTGTATGGCCCGGCATCGTGAACGTCCATGCCGAGCCAGTGACTCGTGCGGTGCATGTAAAACTGTTTGTACGCGCCCTCCTCGATGAGCTTGTCGGCCTCGCCTTCGAGCAATCCCAAACGTAACATACCTTCCACAAGCACGCGCAGCGCCCGGTTGTGAGGTTCGATAAAGGTTGCTCCAGGCTTGACCGCTTTGATGGCTTCAAGCTGCGCCTCAAGAACCAGTTGATAAACTTCTGCCTGGGCTTCTGAAAAGCTGCCGCTTGCCGGCCAGGTGCGCGTTACGTCGCCGGTGTAGTAACCGAACTCCGCGCCCGCATCAATCAATAGCAGGTCATCAGCGGCAATCGGGCAGTTGTTGGTCACGTAATGCAGTACCGTAGCGTTTGCGCCCGCCGCAACAATCGGCGCGTAGCCATGACGCGGGCTTCCCTGCTTGCGAAAGACATAACGCAAGGTCGCTTCAATTTCGTATTCGTGCATTCCCGGACGCAGCGCCCGCAACGCCGCCAGGTGGCCGTCGCAAGTAATCTCGACGGCGCGGCGCAGCAAGGCCAGATCGGCCTCCGTCTTAATCAACCGCATCTCGTGGAGAATGTCTGCCGGGTCAATGACTGAAGTCGGGCCGACGCCGTTGCGCTGGCGCTCGCGTTGAAAGCGGCGCATCCAGCCGACGAGCCTTTCATCGAATGTCGGATCGCTGCCGAAGCGATAATAAATCCGATCTGTTTTTTCAAGCAGCTTGGGCAACTCTTCGTCGAGCTTATCAATCGTGAAGGCGGCGTCCGCGCCATAGTCATGGCGAGCGCCTTCTTCGCCGGCACGCCAGCCCGTCCAGACTTCGCGCTCGCGGTCTTTCGGCTGCACAAACAACGTGAAGCGATGTTCCGGATGATCGGGAACCAGCACGGCAACGGCGTTCGGTTCTTCAAAACCGGTCAGGTAATAGAAGTCGGTATCTTGCCGGTATTCATGTTCGACATCATTATTGCGAATGGCCGTCGGTGCCGCCGGAAAGATGGCCGCACCATTAGAGATGCGCGCCATCAATCGTTCACGCCGTTCTTTCATCTGCTGCATCGCCATCTCCATTTTGGATTTGAGATTTTGGATTCACGGAATTTGATTTCAGTGCAGTTGCTTATGCCAGGTCATTTGCAATCCAAAGTCCAAAATCAAATTGCTTGTCTACACAGTTGATGCGAGAATTTTTAACTATATCGGGCGCGCTAAATCGGGTGCAAGCGACGGGGCTGCGCGCGAAAGCGACTTCAACAGCAAAGGCGAATGAATTGAGCGAAACACCTTTCACCCTGATTAGCAGCCGGCAGGATGCAGAATCGGCTCTCAGAGCCATTTCCGGGGCCTCCATCCTTGGCGCGGACACCGAAACGACCGGACTCGACCCGATGCGCAGCCGCGTGCGATTGCTGCAAATCGCCACGCCGGAACATGCCTTCGTCTTCGACCTGTTCGCCTATCCGGCACTTGATGACGCGCCGCTGCGCGAACTGCTCGCCAACCCGGAGGTCACGAAGATATTTCACAACGCCAAGTTCGATTTGAAGATGCTGCTCTATCACTTCAAGCTCGAAGTGCGCGGCGTCTTCGATACGCTGCTCGCCAGCCAGTTGATCGCCGCAGGCCGCAGCGAAGACCGCCACTCGCTCGCCGCCGTCGTTGAGCGTTACCTCAATCAAGCGGTAGACAAATCCATGCAGGTGAGCGACTGGTCGGGTCAGTTATCTGAATTACAGTATGAGTATGCCGCGAAGGATGCGGTACTGATGCTGCCGCTGCGCGAGGCGATCAGCGAGCGCCTGGCGCAGCTTAGACTTGAAGCAGCGGCGCAACTCGAAATGGATTGCGTGCTGCCGATTGCGGCGATGGAGTTGGCCGGCATGGGGATTGATGTAAAGTGCTGGCGCGAGTTGGTAACCAACCTCGAACGCGCCCATGATGCCTTATCCATCGAGTTGCGCCGCGAGTTGTCGTCAGGCATTCCGCAGTTATCGCTATTCGACGAGCCGCCGACGATCAATGTCGACAGCCCTGCGCAGGTGATCGAAGCTCTTGCCCGCATGGGCATCAAAGTCGAGGGCACGCGAAGCTGGCAGCTTGAGCCGCTGGCAAAAGAACATACGGCGATTGCCCGGCTGCTCGAATATCGCAGCGTGCAGAAATTGCTATCAAGCTATGGCCTGGCGATTCTCGATCACATCCATCCGGTGACCGGGCGCATACACGCAGACTTCCAGCAGATCGGCGCGACCGGCGGGCGCATGGCCTGTTCAAAACCCAACCTGCAACAGGTGCCGAACACGCCGGAATATCGCTCATGCTTTCGCGCGCCAGCCGGGCGCAAGCTGGTGATTGCCGATTATTCGCAGATCGAATTGCGCATCCTTGCCGACTGGTCACAGGACACGGCGCTGGTCAAAGCCTTGTTTTCGGGCGAAGACCTGCATTGCGTGACGGCGAGCCAGATGTTCGGTATTCCGCTCGATCAGGTGACCAAAGCCCAGCGCGCCGCCGCCAAGCAATTGAACTATGGCATTATGTACGGGCTTGGCGCGCCGGGACTGGCGGCACGGATTGATTGCACGCCGGAAGAGGCTGAAGGGCTGATCCGCAAATACTTCGCGGCTTATAGCGGCGTGGCGGCGTTTTTGCGCGAGTCGGCAGACCGCGCCGTTAAGCAGCGTGAAAGCCGCACACGTTCAGGAAGATTGATTACTTTTTCGTTTGACGGCGGCGACCGCGCACAGGTCGCGGCGACCCAGCGGCTCGGCAAAAATGCGCCGATCCAGGGGAGTAGTGCTGACATCATCAAGCGGGCGCTGGTCTTGATCCACGACGCCCTCAAACCCTTCGACACCCGCATCATCAACTGCATTCATGACGAGATCGTCATCGAGTCGGCTGAAGCGCAGGCGGCTGAAATCGCTGCTTTGCTGGATCACAAAATGGTTGCCGCTGCACGTGAGTTTATCAGCAGCGTGCCGGTGACGGTTGACGCCCTCATCAGCGATGCCTGGCTGAAATAGTAATCAAAAGCACAGAAACACGAAAAGCGTCGAAGGCTGATCTCCACTGATGCCTTCGACGCTTTTTCGTTTATGAACAGGAGCTTCGCTTCGTTTATGAAGGGGGCATAAGCTGTAACGGTGACGACATGAGTTCGGATTAGTTCGAAAGGTCATTGATGCGGCGCTCGGCTTCGGCTTTCCATTTCGCATCCGTTGTTGAGTTGAGGAACTGTTCCCAGTCACGCAGGGCGTCGAGGTATTGCGCGGCGCTTTCTTTGGCAAGCGCGCGATTGAACAAGGCTTCCGCATAGCCGGGATCGATTTCCAGCGCACGGCTGAAACTGGCTATCGCCGCATCATAGTTTTGTAGTTGAAACTGCGCTACGCCCAGATCATTATAGACTTCGGTATTCTGCACGCCGCGTGATAGCAGTGCTTCGAGAATCGTCTGCGCCTTCCGCGCCTTGTCATCGCGGTAATACGCGAGATAAGCGCGCGCCAGCATCTGCCGCATCTCGACGGGGGCGTTGTCGTTTTCGGCTGATTCCAGTTGGCGCAGAGCGATTTTCAAATTGATTTCCGGCGAATCGTCGCTGCCTCTCGTCGACTTACTGGGCGAGTAATCAAACCCACCGGAGAGGCGGGCGGGGCTGCGCCGTTCACCTTTCATCGCCAGCTCCAGCGAATGCCGCGCCGATTCGGTCGCCGGCTCGCGGTGCGTCACCAGGTAGAGCCCGCCTATAACCAGCGCGCAAACGAAAACCATCGCCACCGCAAACTGTGGCCGATAGCGATAAGCCCAGCCGAGTTGCGGCACGGGCCTGGCCTGGCCGTCGGAAGCGCCGGCTTTGCGGCGTTCGTCGGCTTCGATGAATTGAATAACCTTGGCGATCTGCTGTTGAATTTCAGCGCTCGAAAGCGGCGGCTGCTGAGCGATCTCTTCTTCAGGAAAGCGGGCCAGCAAAACCAGCAATTGACGGCAATCCTGGCAAGCGGCAAAGTGTTGCTCCAGGCGGGAGCGCGCTTCTGTCGGCAGGCGGTTCTCTTTGTACTTAAGAATGTCGGCTTCTGGCGGGTGTGGCGTGCCAGCGCGCCGCTGCTTGCTGCCCAGCCAGGCTTGTAATGAATCAATCAGGCCCATTTCTCTTCCCCCAGGTACTGCACAGAAATTTAAGCGGCTGCGTATTGTTGATGTTCAGCGCATCAAACCGGCTGCGCGGTGACCCGGTTCTGCCTATTAGCTGAGAACGATAGACATCAAATCGCGGCGACGTTCTTGCCGTGCCATCCACTGCTTCGGCGCGGCTTGCGGGGCGGTTTTTGCAGTTTTTTCTGCCCTCATAATAGGTAGACGGAGAAAGAGTGGTAAATAATGCAATTTTTTTTCATGTGGATGATTTTTTTTTACTGGCGCTCAGGCCCGCCGCACCCGTTGCTCAAGGCAATGGCGCGAGCAAAAGTCGCGTCCCCCGGCCACCAGCGCACTGCTTTCAGTGATAAACATTCCGCAGGTCTCGCAACGCACCATCGGCGCGGCACGCCGCCCGCGCCCGGCTTGCCCGGTTCGGGCGGATGACGGGGCGATCAGCCAGCGAACGAACCGCAGGGCTAAGTAGGCAATAATACAGTAAAATATGAATCTCAAAAACATTTGAGCTTACTGCTCTTTCGGAAGCGTCACCGGTTTGCCGGCTTTCAGATCAGCCAACATGTTCTGCAAAGCGGTCAGCCGCTTATTCGAGGGCTCAGCCTCGCGCAAGCGGTTGAGGGCGTCTTCGGCACCCGCCGCGTCCTTTTTCACCGCGTAGGCTTCAACCAGATGGCCAAGCGCGTGGCCGTCTTTCGGATTGGCTTTCAGAGCGGTTTGCAATTCCTGAATCGCTCTGTCGGGCTGCGGCGGCTGGCGCTGGATGTAGGAAGAAGCCAGTTCGATGCGAATCGCATCGTTGCCCGGCTCAACCTCCATCGAGCGGCGAAACCAGGTGTCGGCTTCATCGTATTGTTTTTGATCCGCATAGTAGGTGGCGATCAACGGCAGCGCGCCCAACAACTGCTGATTGGTTTTGAACTCTTCAGGTTTGAGTTCATAAGCCTTCTTCAGATAGTCAACCGTTTCGGCCTCTTTGCCGCTCTGGTAATAGACTCCGGCGGCGTCAATCTGCGCCTGAAAATCTTTCGGATTCCCCTTTGCCTTCTCGATGACCTGCTGCACCTGGCCCATCATCGCCTGCTGGCCGCTCGAACTGTTGGCCGCCGGCATACTGCCGGGCATCGCCCCTGCCGCCTGCGGCGTGGCCACCGGCGCGTTGTTTTTGTTATAGCTTGAAACCCAGAGGAAGCTGATAATGAAACCGAGGGCCAGCCCGGCGAGGCCGACCAGATATTTAGTGTTGTTCACGTTACGTCTCCGAAGCCTGTTGACCTTAATGGCGAGCGCGGCGCGGCGCGCGGCGCTCACGCTTTGGAGTGAATCTGTAAGCCGAATTCTGTTCCGCTTCTCTCCAGGTCAGCGCCGCCCGCAGGCGCGCTGGCGTGAGCATGAAAGAAGCGGCGACGGTCATTCATCTAGGCGGCGGATTGCTCCGCGCGCTCAAGCGACCTACCCGGAGACTGTCGCGCGCCGAACGGGCAATCGCCCGCCCAGACGCGCATCGGACGGGCAGTCCTGATGACGTCTCCCTATTTGGTCTTGCACCACGGAGAGTTTGCCTAGCCACAATGTGTCGCCACCTGTGCTGGTAGGCTCTTACATTAAGCCTTGCGGCCCTACCGTTTCACCCATCACCTGATCTGCAAACCCGAAGGCTTGCAGCCATCGGCTGGACTGTTCTCTGTTGCACTTGTCGTCGGGTCGCCCCGCCTGGCCGTTAGCCAGTCCGTTGCCCTGTGGTGTTCGGACTTTCCTCTCGCTCTGTGGATTGCAAATTCGCAATCCACAGAGCCAGCAACCGCCCGATTCACTCCAAAGATCCGTTGATCAGTATACCATAGCCGCGCCGGCCCCATGTAGCGCCGCACGGTTACCATATGGCTTCACAGGACTGCTACTTTGCAAAAAGATGGAAGGTCAGGCCGACGGTCACGCCTATAGGGTATCCCGGCGTGCCGTGTATGCGCGCGATGATCGGATCGCCCGTCCGGGCGCGCGACTCAAAAAAATTTTGCGTCTCGAAATAACGCTTGTCGGTCAGATTATCTATGCCAAGATTGAAGTCGACCCATGACCGGATCCGCCTGGACATACTGAAATCGAGCACGTCGAGTCCCGATGCCCGTATGCTGGCATCTTCGCCGTTCAGACGGTAGTTGCCGACATGTCGATACAGCAGCGACCCTGTGAAGCCGTGAAAACTCGCCAGCACCAGGCCGGCGTTAGCCACCGTGTGCGGCGCGCTGTCGACATAGACTCGTGGATGCGTGCCGCGATAGAAAGCGTTCATGATCTGCGTCAGCCCGGCGTTGAACGAGAGGTAGCGGACGATCTGCGCCGAAAACTTCACCTCATAGCCATTGCTGCGGCTCGGCCCGGCGAACTCGATGGTGCCGTCGTCAGGGATATAAACCTGCTCATTGGAGTGATCGATCAAGAATAGATCGCCGCTGAGCGAAAGCCGCTTCAAGTTATGCGAGACGCCGAACTGGTAAAAATCCGTCGTGGCGATTGGCGGCCCCGCGTCCGCGCCGCTTTCAGGAATCGCTCCCGGATGGTTCGGGTCCGGTAGCTCGCGGATTGCGCCACGCACGACGCCACGCGCATCCTGGCTGTTGATGCCGCGCCCGTAATTCAAATAGAAAGTCGTCGGCACACGATGCGACGGCGTGTAAGCGATATTCGCTTTAGGCTGAAAGCGCCCCTGCCCGCGCGTCCCGGAAAACTCCGGGTTGATCTGGTCATCTACCAGGAAGCGGAAGTAGTCATAGCGCAGCCCGACATCCATGTGCAGATGGCCATCGAGAAAATCCATGCCCTGTTGCACGTAGGCTGCGGTATTGGTGATGTGAGCGAAGGCTTTGGTGGTGGTGCGAAACGGAACGCGGTCTTTTTGCTGATACAGTCCGAGATCGATCTGGCTGGCCTGAAGGTTGCCGCCGGCGATTAACAGCGCGTGCCGCCCAAAGAGATGGTAAGGACGGATGTATTGCACCGTCCCGCCCTCTTGCAATCGAGAATCATGCTGTTGAATGCCATCGCCATTTACTTGATCGTTCAGAAAGAAGGTGAAATCAGAGAACAGATCAAACAGCGAGCGCGTCATAAAGCCGTCGGCTTTGAGAAGACCGCCGTCCTTCCACTCTTTTCGGTAATAAGTCCCGAAGATTCCCGTGCGGACGCGACCGCCGGTCGACGGATCAATGAAGCCAAAGCGGTCTAGTTCTCCTTCAGCAACCAGGTCGAGGGGAAGCTGCCCTGAAGAGAAGAAACGGTTGCGGCCCAAATTGAGCTTAAAACCGAGCGCTTCGCTATCGCTCAGATGATCGGTGTAATTACCCGTCAGGTTATCTCTGCGGTAGCGCCCAGGGTTTACGAACGGGCCATCGGTATACGACGGCTCGTAGGCGATAAAGGCGGCGGCGTTTTTCAGGTCCGGGCTATATGCGATAAAGGCCCGCCGGTTGTTGAATGAGCCGTCTTGAAATCGCATGGTGAGTTGATCTGTCAGCGACTCTTTCAAGCGTATATGCACGACGCCCAGTCCTGAGAAGTCGCCATACTGGGCGCTGAATGGCCCATTGAGAATATCGACATCCTCGACCAGTTCAGGGGTCAGGCTTTTGAGTTGGCCGAGATAGCCCTGGCCGTGGCCCTGGCTCGCCTGGTTTTGCTGTATATCATCTACCAGAAACTTCAGCCCGCCATTGACGCCGCCGTGGTCGAGGTTGAATCCGAAGCGGCGAACCTCCAGCGACTTGCCGCCACCTTCGTGTTGTCCGACATTGATGCCGGCGTTCAGCGTCTGGACGAGTTGATCGTCTCTGCCGAACAGGGTGTTTTTGTAGATCACATCGTTGCGCCGATCTATGGCAGGATCAAGCGGCGCGGCTTGAATCACGACGCTCTCGTGAACCGGCGGAACGATGTACCTGACCTTTAGCTGAAGATTCGTGGACGGCTCGCCCGCCGCGATGGCCTTCTGCGTGCCTTGAAGGTTCTTGCCTTCGACGATGAGCGTCAATGGCTCATCAGGAATATCGAAGCTGAATTTACCCGCCGCGTCGCTGATCGCTTGTTGCTCGCCTAAACCGTAACGAACCGTGATCAATGCGCCCTGCACGAATTCATCTCGATCGGTAACGACGACTCCGGAGACGACGCGCGTCGTCGCGGTCTGAGCCTCGGCCCGAATGCACAGGCCAAATGACAGGATGAAAAGCAACCACGCGCCGTGCGGCATTTTCAGACTCTTAAACCGATTTGTCGGTTGAACAGATGTCATAACCTTTGCTCGCAAAAATTGATCAAACTCAGCAAGCGATACATCGTCTGTAGCGCAAGGCGAATAGCTTGCGCACTCATTTGCAAATCGCTCTAATCTCGCACCGGACTTGAATTGTGTCACAAGATCTCTGGCTGTGCGACAGGGAATTGAAACGAGCGAAGAAAATTCACACCGGTTCGGTTTACTCTCAGCAAGGAGGATGACTTGACGGTCAGAAGAAAAGGACTGCCGATGCCTGGCAGTCCCCTTTTCGCTATTTTTGTAATCAAGACTTCATTCGTCGTCGCCGCCGGCGACGGCCACGCGCGCCTCAGGGCGAAACGGCGTCGACGCCACCTGGCCAGGATTGACCACGCGCAGCCGGTAATCGCCGAGCGCGTCAATCATTCGCGCAGGGATGACGACCGTGGCGCGGTCGGCGCGCAGGCTTTCGGGCGTCGCCTGCCGCACGACGGCGTCGCCTTTGACAAATTCGACCAGCGCGCCGCGCCGGAAGTTAGCGCCGTTGATCACCAGCCGCAACTGTCTGGCATCTTTCTCTAGCGACTCGAACTGTACGCTGGCAACCGCTGGCCCGACAACGTTGAGGGTTGCTTTCTGTGAGGTCACGCCGTCGCCGCTGTTCGGGTTGACGACGTTGAATTCGAGCTTGCCTGGCTGCTCAAGCAATTTCTTCAATTCCTCATTGAGCGTGATGGTGAGATGTGTGCTGCTGCGGAAGCGCACGTGCGGGCGTTCGAGTTGCAGATTGAGGTCGCGCCCGTTGCCGACATAGATACGCGCGCCGCGACGAAAATCCTTGCCGCGAATGTCGATGCGCGCCTTTGCGGTTCCGGCAAGCACGCGGGTTTGCGAGAAGCGGACGATCTGCGGCGCGCGCACATCCATCGCCGCCGCGTCGCTGGCCGCGCCTTCGGGGTTGCGCACGACGATTGCGAGTTTGCCCGCGTCCTGCGTGAACTGCCTGGGCACCCTGACGTTGATCGTCGAACGCCCTGTAATATGCATCACACTGTTGGGCAGCGCCTCGCCGTTGACCTCAACGGTCGCGCCGTTGCGGAAGTTTTCGCCGCGAATTCGCAAGCTGATCTCGCCGTCGCCGGCAACGACTTTGCTATTTGCCGGTGCCAGTTCCGTGATGCGCGGGCCATAAATCAGCAGGTTTTTGTTGTTCGCCGAAACGAGATCGGAAACCGCGAGATCGCGCACCAGGACTTTCAACTCTCCTGGCGACACCAGAAGATCGGCAGGCACGACCCCTTGAAGCGTGCTGCCATTCACTTGCTGCGTGTTGAGCGCCCGACCTGCGACAAAGATGGTCGAGCTGGCGCGGAAGTTGCGACCTGTAATTTTCAACACAAAAGATGGGCTAGGGCCGGCGACTTGCGCCGGACGAACGTCGTCGAGAATTGGTGCGCCGGGCCGCACAACGCGCAGTTCGCGCGGCGCTGAAACGGTGCCGTTTGCGCCTTTGATCTGGATGCTGATGTTCTTGACTTCATCAAACAACGCGCGCGGCAGACGGGTTTCGACGGCGCGACCGTTCTGGGTGACTTCAGCCGCCATCTCCGCGCCATTGACGATGACCGAGGCACCGTCGCCGAGGTGCTGGCCGGTGACGACGAGTTGCAGATTCTTCAAACGTCCCTGCTCGACTTCGGCGGGCTGCAAAGAATCAATCAGCGGCATGTTCGGGTCGAGGTTGTCTGCCTTGACCAGATCGAAATTGATGATGGCGATTTCGTCGCCGCTTGGTGACGAACGAATCGCCGCCACGGTTTGCGTCTTTTCGCTCAATGCCAGGCGGCGCAACTCGCTGCCGATGGCCTGATAGGATTCCAATTCACCCGTCTCGGTGTTGAAAGCGAAAAGCACGCCAGTAGCCGATGTTACAAAAGCGATTGAAGCATCCCCGGTGAAAGCGATGTTATTGGCGCGCGAAAATTCGATGCCTTCGGGCGGCGCGAATTCGGCCTGGACGAACAGGCGGGCGAGTTGGCTCTTGAGAACCGTAACGCCGCCGTGGTTGTCGTTGGCCGTGTGGCGAAGATGGGTGACCGCCAAAAGCTCAACGCCGTCGGCGGCGCGCGCGGTCGTCAGGCGGTATGGCGAGGTCGCCGCGATGGCGTCAAGCAGGATGCCGCTGTCGCAATCGAGCGCATACACCTGCCCGCCGTCGGCGGCGGCGATAAAGACCAGATGTCCGTCGCTGCTGAAGGCCGGGTTGTTCGCTTCATCAAAGCGCGCGTTGGGCGGCGAGAAAGCGGTGACCGGTGACAGCCCGCCCTGGCCGTCTACATTAAAGATAGCCAGCGCGTTTGCCGCAGCGCTGGCAATGGCCAACCGGCGTGTCGTGCCGTCATCAAACAAAGCGATCTCCGACGGCCTGCCGTCAAGCTTCAACTGCGCGACCACCTGCCCGGTTTCGACATCAAAAGAAAAGAGCGTCGCTTCATCATAACTCGAAGCGATCAGGCAATGCTTGCCGTCGCCGGTCAGCAGGGCGCGCGTCGCTTGCGTGATGATCGCTTTGGCAGGCAACACGAGCAGCGCTTTCAATTCGAGTTGCTTGGCGCGCGTCGCATCAACAATGCTCACCGTCGCCGGGTGATCGTTTGTAGGATTATTTACAGATGGTGCGGCGATGAGGCGGCGACCGGCGGTTTCGACCAGGGTGACCGGGCCGACCGATTCGCCGACGACCAGCGAGGACATCACGCGCCCCGAAGAAACGCTGAAGGAGACGACTGCGCCCGTCGTCACCGACGACACGAAGCCGACCTTGCCGCTGGCGGCGATGACCGGCTGCGCGAACTCATCGAGAACCATCGCCACAGGCAGCGAAACCGTGCGGCGCTCGCCAAGTTTGGCATGACGGTCGCTTGCCTGAACGACGATAAAGCTCAACAGGAGCAGGCACGAAATAAAGGTTGTAAGCTTTCGATTGAGTTTCACCTTGCTATATCTCCCAAGTGCTTATGATACCACACGCGCGGGGCAGCACGCTCATTTTAGCTTTCGGCCATCTTATGCTTTTCAGGCTCGCATCGCAAGAGAAAGTAAGGGATCAGAGACTAGAGGCTAGCGGCTGGCGATCAGATAAGAATGAGATACGTATGTGGGAACGACGAGCGTGTAGTCCTCGTCAGCCGCTGGCCTCTAGCCTCTAGCCTCTCTTCCTTATGGCTTTCATCTGAACGCGCATGGCAGAATAAGGGTTCCACAAAGTCCGCACAGGAGATGTGTTATGAATCTGAGAAAATGCGCGCTGCTGCTGGTTATCGCGATGCTTGCCCTGGCGAGCGTCGCCGATGCGCAGCGCACAAAGTCGAAAGCCAAGAAGTCAGCGAAAGCGACTAGTCCCACACCGGCCAATTCCGCTGACCTGCCGTTGCAGGCGTTGCAGACGCCGCCGGCTGCCGAACAAAAGACAGAAGATGAAGTCGCGCGCATCACGGTTGACGAGTTGAAAGAAAAGCTCGCCAAAAACGCGCCGGTCTTCATCATTGATTCGCGCAGTCAGGGCTCCTATGATGGCAGCGAGATCAAGATCAAAGGCGCGATACGCATCGCCGCCGACGAGATCGAATCGCGCTTGAGCGAGATACCACGCAACCGCGAGATCGTCGTCTACTGTACCTGACCGAGCGAACATACCAGCGCCCGTGTGGCGCAGATGCTTCTCGATAAAGGATACAAACAGGTGCGCGCTCTGAAAGGCGGATGGGATGCGTGGGTCGAAGCCGTCGGCCCCGTCGAACCGAAAGATAAACCAAAACAGTAAATGGCGACTAAGGCGGCGCGGTGATAGAGATCGTGATTGAGCGGATTGCCAGCGCCGCCGAGTCTTCCATTTTGCACACCGCATCGCCGCGTCATCTTCACTATGATCATCATCAATCGCCATCGCGCCAACATCATCAAGACACGTCACGGCTCGGAGATTCGCCCGCTTGTGGATCGCACGACGAGCGCCATCACGCAATGCAGTCTTGCCGAAGAAATCCTGCTGCCCGGCCAGACGGTCACGCCGCATCATCACCGCGAAATCGAAGAGATTTACTACATCGTCGAAGGTCGCGGCGTGATGAGCGTCGGCGGCGAACAGCAAGAAGTCGCGGCGGGCGATGCCGTATACGTACCGCGCGGCCATCGCCATACGCTGAGCAACACCGGCACAGAGCCGATCAAGCTGCTGCTCGTCTGCGGCCCGGCTTTCTTTTATGAGGATGAAGTGCTGGACAAGATTGAATGAAAGCGCCGCGAAAAAAGTACGCGCGCTCAGATATGGTGCTCATAGCCTGACGGCATCAAGATTTCGAGCGCGCCGTTGCGTTCAAGCCGCAGGCCGCTGCCTGCGATGATCTCGCCGATGGCCGTGATCGGCACATCGAACTGACTCGATAATTCAGCGATGCGCGCATGGCTTTCGGGGCGCGCGGTAAATAGCAGTTCGTATTCTTCACCGCCGTGCAACGCCAGCCGCAGCGGCTCTGTCTTTAATTCATCAGCAAGCAAACGCGCTGCATCATTGATGGGAATCGCTTCGGCTCTGAGGATTGCGCCGCAGTGGCTTTCGTCAAGAACATGCGACATGTCGGTGCTCAACCCGTCACTCACATCGATCATCGCCGTTGCCAGACGGCGCTCGCCAATCCAGCGGCCCAGCGCGAGATGCGGCGCGGGCGCGAGATGTTTCATCATGGATTGTGTGCGCGCCCGGCTGATCGCAGCGTTTTCATTTGCGGCAGCGCTCAGGTTATCCGCAAGCCTGTAGCCGCGCTCAAGCAGTAATAGTCCCGTCGCCGATGCGCCGAGCGCTCCAGTTACATAAATTACATCACCAGCCCGCGCACCGTTTCGCCTGACGGCCCTCCCGGTGTCGCAATCGCCAAGCGCTATCGTATCGATGAAGAGCGAATCTATCGAACTCGATGTGTCGCCGCCGATAATCGCTACGCCAGTCGCTTCCGTATAAGCCAGCATCCCATCGAATAACTCTTCGATGAAAGCCGCCGATAATGTATGCGGCAAAGCGACGCTCGCCATCGCGTAACGTGCGGTGCCGCCCATGGCGGCGATGTCGCTTAGGGTTACCGCCATCGCCTTGTGGCCCAGCAGTCGCGGCAGCGACCACTCGCGGCGAAAATGCACACCTTCGGCCATCAGGTCAGAGCAGGCCAGCAAATCGCGCCCGCCACCCATCTGCAAGACTGCCGCATCGTCGCCGATGCCGACGCCGACGCCCTCGGTGGCGCGGGCGCGGGCGCGCAGACGTGCAATGATTTCGAGTTCGCCGGGCATTGCCCTTGATGTTAGCACCGGCGCGCGGCCCTCAACAATTACTGTAGAATCGTGCCAGCCTCTAATGTAGAATGCAGTCGCTCTGCCTCCGAGTAGTCACCCAACGCGAATATGTTTCTATGAAAACACCAACTGGCGAACTACTCCATCTGCGCGCTGACGCGAATGTGGAGCCGGGACACTCCGGCTACACCGGCGCGCTTGAGCTTTACGACGAACTGATCAACTTTCTCGGTCTGTCGACTGACACATACCAGCGAGCCGCCAGCCCGTATGATCCGGCAAATGCGATCACGCCGTCTGAACCGGTTGCGCCGCCATCTGCACAAATGTCCGACATCACCGAGGAGACGGCTTCGCAAGCTCGCCCGCGCCCGCCAGTCGATCAGCCTGCCGCCGTTTCAAGCGAAGCGCCCCAACCGGCCAGGGCAGCCGCAAACAGCGGCGCGCTCTCGCAATCCGAAGATGTAATCAGGATTACCGGCTCGCTGGCGGGCTTCGTCGCCTCAAGAACCGCAGATTCTGCAATGATCCTTTGTAGTGATTGCGGCAAGCCTTCCGACAGCGGCGAGATGTTCTGCATTCATTGCAGCGGATTGCTTGAAGAGCCAGCGGCGAGCGCCGAACCGGCGGCCCTGCCTGTGGCGGGACTCTGCGACGACTGCGGCGCAACGGTCGAAAGCGATGAGATTTTCTGCCTGTCTTGCGGCTCGGTGATGGCAAACGCTTGAGCGCCGGCATCCCTGCTTTTCGAATTAATCAAGGCTGACGCGCAAACTTCAACGTCGCGCATCATTGAGCGCGGCGCGCAAGGCTTCGATGGCCAGGCTGGCGCAATGCTGCTTGGCGGCGGGCAATCGCCCAAGCGCTTCGGTTACCGCCTGCTTGGTCAGCGCTTCGAGTTCAGCAAGCGCCCGACCGATGATCAACTCAGTCAACACCGAAGCGGCAGCAATCGTTGGCGGACACCCGGAGGCTTTGACTCGCGCCTCGCTCAAACAGTCGCCTTCAATGCGCACCGTCAGCCGTATGCGATCCATGCAGACCTGATTGGTCACATCACCCGTGCCTGATGGGTTATCAAGCTCACCGACGTTGCGCGGATTGGCGATGTGTTCGGCTACCTGCGGCGTGTACATGATGAATCCGCAATGTGAGGTTCAATACATTACCGGCGGGCATGACTCAAACGACTTCTGCCGGCGATATTTCTTCGTCCGTCGGGCGCATCTGGCGCAAACGGGCGACGGTTTCTTCAATGGCAGCCAGCGCGCAATCGATCTCCTGGCGCGTCGTCAGCGCGCTCAGACTGATGCGCAAGCTGCCGCGCACCTGCTCGCGCGTCAACTGCATCGCCGTCAGCACGTGGCTGGGTTCCAGCGATCCGGAAGCGCACGCCGAGCCGGTAGACACGGCGATGCCCTGCAAATCAAGCGCGATTAGCAAGCTCTCGCCGTCAACGTCTGCGAAGCTCAGATTCGAGATGTGCGGCACGCGCCGCTTAGGCTCGCCGTTCACACAGACGTTCGCCAGGCGCGCTCTCACCTGCTGCTCGAAATAATCTCGAAGCTGCCCGATCCGCTCGGCGCGCTCACCCAGATGCAGTCGCGCAAGTTCGGCGGCGCGGCCAAGCCCGACTATGCCAGGCACGTTCTCCGTACCCGCACGGCGGTCGCGCTCGTGATGGCCGCCGGTCATCTGCTTCGCGAGGCGCACGCCCTTCTTGATAAACAACGCGCCGACGCCCTTCGGCCCATGCAGCTTATGGCCTGAAAGCGACAGCAAGTCGACGCCGAGCCGCTTCACATCAACCGGGATCTTGCCGACCGACTGCACGGCGTCGGTGTGCAGTCGCAAGTATTTCTGACCGCGCTCGCGCCGCTCGCGGACGAGGGCGGCAATCTCTTCAATCGGTTGCACCGCGCCGGTCTCGTTATTGGCATGCATCACAGAAATCAGCGCCGTATCGTCGGTGATCGCCGCGCCCACATCCTCCAGACTCACAATGCCATTCCTTTGCACTGGAAGATAAGTCACATGCGCCCCAGCCTGTTCGAGCGCCTGGCAGGTGGCGAGCACTGCGGGATGTTCAATCTTCGTCGTGATGAGGTGACGCCCGCCTTCGCTGTGCGCCGCAGCGATGCCGCGAATGGCGAGATTATCCGCTTCGGTGCCGCCAGCGACAAAGACGATTTCGCCCGGCGTCGCATTGACCAGTGTGGCAACTTCGCGGCGGGCGCGCTCGACCAGCGACTTGGCGCGCTGGCCGAAACCGTGCACCGATTGCGCATTGCCATACGTTTCATCAAAGCAAGGCAACATTGCCTCGATGACTTCGGGCAACATGGCAGTCGTCGCGCTGTTGTCTAAATAAATTCGCATATCAGGGGTCGGGGGTCGGGGGTCGGGGGTCGAACAGGATACGGCGTTAATTACCGGCCCCTGGCCCCCGTCACCCGGCCCCGCGTCAGCCATGCTCTTCCTGCCACTCGTCGTACCAGGCCATCTGGATGGCTTCGAGTTTTTTTTCGTTCGAGCCTTTCGGGTCGCCGGTGAAGCCGTCGAGTTGCAGCACCCATTGGTAGAGATCAGTGAAGCGCACTGTCAGCGGATCAACCTCCGGGTGCGCTTCCAGCAACCGTATGCCGATCTCTTCAACATCCGTCCAGTTCACCTCTGCCATCATTCCTCCAACATCGGCAGCGCACGAGGCCCTGCCGCCTGCTTCATCTCAATTGAACTCTTCATCCACAGGGCCGCCGCCCATGAATCCTGTCAGGCCCTCGCGGACATCATCAATGGTGTCGAGTTCTTCGACCAGTCGCAGCCGTATGCCCAGATGTGTGGCCGTCGGCAACAGCATATCGAACAACTCTTCTTCGGCGACGTTGATGTGCTTCGGCAATCGCTTCCCTTCTTCGATGAAACTGAGAAATTTGTTCTGAAACACCGGCAGATAATCTTCAGGCTTTGTCAGATCAAAGCCGAGAATGAAATGCGAATCGCGGTCGACGCAGATGAACAATAGAGGGAAGTAGGGCCGGTCGCCGTCGCCGGTAATCGGAAACGGCGCATGAAAAAAATCGACTTCCCAGGTTCCGGGGTAAAAGGCGCTCGATTGTTTAATCTGCGCCAGCCGTAACGGATCAGGCGGCGGCACGGCAATCGGCTCATCCTCTTTCAGCGGTGCCGGCGTCAGCCAGCGTTCTCTCCACACCGCCTGGCCGTCGTGCTGCTCCGGCACGCGCACCAGATGCAGGTCATCTTCGGGCGCGTCGAGCAGGTCGGGATTGGCGCGCAAGCGCCCGGCGACATCGACGGCCTGTTGCAAGGCGAGCGCCAAAAAACGCGCTTCTTCGGCAGTCACCTGCCACGGCAAGTAGCCGGGGCGATAACTGCGAAAGACCGGCCACGATTGCCGCCCGCGAAATTTCAAGCCGAGCCCTTTGATCGCCTGCAAGTCGGCTTTATCGAGATCGCTGCGATCTTCGAACGAGGCCATCAGACAGCGCTGCAAAAACAGCATGTCTTCATCGCCTTCCTCCAACTCGCCCGATTGCATCATCAGATAAGTTTCCAGGCCGTCGCTACCGAGATAAACCCCCAGCGCCAGCAACTCGCCGAGATTGCCCATGACGCAACAATAGCCAATTTCGCCAGTCTCCGGATTGAGGACGCCGAACAGTTCGGAATCAACCATCCATTCCCACGGGCGCAACCTGAAGAATTCGCCGGCTGCTTCATAGAGCGCTTGCCATTCCTGAGACGACGGCGGTGTTTCGTTCATCGGCATTCTCGCTTTCGTTGCTTTTGAAGATGATTTCAATCGGCAATCTCAACCGTCACGTCGCCTTTAACGACTGCCTGGCAGCCAAGCCGTGAATGCAGCGTGACGCTATCAGCCATGTAGATGCGGTCTTCTTCGTCCTCGTCCATCTCCGTGAGATTCGCTTCGCCTTGCTTGACGATGATGTGACAGGTCGTGCAGGCACAGTTGCCGCCGCACGAATGTTCAAGGTTGATGCCGTAGTTGAGCGCAATATCGAGCAGTGACCCTTCCCTGCCATGCTCGTGATAGGGCGTCGCGCCCGGCTCGTAGTCGACCGTCACCGGCTCTTCGCCTTTGCGAAGAAATGTAATTTTGTATACTTTTTGTGCAGTCTCCGGCTGCTCGTCCATGAGGGCGCTGCCGGTTGCTTCGTTGGCTTCCATAATTCAACCTTCTGCCACTTCCGAGGCTTTGCGGTCTTTCAATGCCGCGAGCATGGCGCTGTTCATAATCAACTCGGCCAGATGATGCGCCGCGTCGTCGAGATGTTTAAGGCGCGCGCGAATCAAGCGATGATCGTCGCCGTCGACCGCAGTGCGCAACTCGGCAATCGCCTGACGAATCCGCTCGCGCTCCGCTTCGCTGACCAGTTCGGCGTGTTCCGTAAGCGCCTTTTCCGAAGCCCGCAAGACGAGGTCGGCTTCGGTGCGCGCTTCAACCAGTTGGCGCTTGCCGAGGTCGGCTTCGGCGAACTCCATCGAATCCATCAACATTTTTTCAATCTGCTCGTCGCTCAAGCCGTAAGACGGTTTGACCTCGATGGATTGCTGCTGGCCTGTGCGCACATCTCTGGCGCTGACGGTGAGAATGCCGTTGGCGTCAATCAAGAACTTCACTTCGATGCGCGGCAATCCGGCAGGCTGCGGCGGAATGCCTTTCAAGGTGAACTTCGCCAGGCTGCGGCAATCGTCGGCCATCTCGCGCTCGCCTTGCAGCACGTGAACGTCGATGCCTGTCTGTTTGTCCACCCAGGTCGTGAACATCTCGGACGCCGATGCCGGAATCGTCGAGTTGCGATTGATGATACGGGCCACCACGCCGCCCATGGTTTCGATGCCGAGGCTGAGCGGCGTCACATCCAGCAGCAACAGGTCGCGGCTGCCGCCGGCGAGAATATCGGCTTGAATCGCCGCGCCGAGCGCCACCACTTCATCGGGATTGAGTTCGGTGTGCGCCTTGCGCTTGAACAGTTCTTCAACGCGGCGGCGCACCAGCGGGATGCGCGTCGAGCCGCCGACCATCACCACTTCGTCAATCTGCGCCGGCTCAAGATCGGCATCCTTGAGCGCTTGTTTGCAAGGGCCGAGCGTCTGCTCGACCAGATCAGTAATCAAGCGCTCGAACTCGTCGCGGCTGATTTCGCGGTGATAGGTGATGCCGCTTTCTGCCAGATCAATCGCCGCAGTCGCGCTTTCGGTTTCCGAAAGCTCATGCTTGACGGCAATGACGGCTTTGCGAATCTCTTGAAACGCCGCGTGGTCGCGGCTCAGGTCTTTGCCGGTCTGCGTCTTGATTTCATCGAGCGCCAGTCTGATCAGCCGGTTATCAATGTCGTCGCCGCCCAGATGCGTGTCGCCGTTGGTCGCCAGCACTTCAAAGATACCTTCGCGCAGGCGGAGAATCGAAATGTCGAAGGTGCCGCCGCCGAGATCATAGACCGCGATGAGCGCTTCTTCGCGCCGGTCTATGCCGTAAGCCAGAGAGCCGGCGGTCGGTTCGTTGACAATCCGCAGCACATTAAGCCCTGCCAGATGGCCGGCGTCTTTGGTGGCTTGCCGCTGCGCGTCGTTGAAGTAGGCCGGCACGGTGATGACCGCCTGCGTCACCTCTTCGCCGAAGAACTGAGAAGCGCGCTCTTTCAACTCGCGCAGCACGAAGGCAGAGATTTCCGGCGGCGTGAACTGGCGGTCGCCCATTTGAAAGCGAATCACCTGCTGGCTTCCCTGGGCGATTTCAAACGGCACGAGCGCCAGGTCTTCCTCGACATCGGCGCTGCCCTTGCCCATGAAACGCTTGACTGAGTAGATGGCTTTGCGCGGCTCGGTGACCAGCCGCTGGCGTGCCTCTTCGCCGACCAGCAAACGATTTTCAGCCGTGTCGTAATAAACAATCGACGGCACGAGCGCATTGCCTTGCTCGTCGCGGATCACCTGCGGGCCGCTGTCCGACATATAAGCGACGAGGCTGTTGGTGGTGCCCAGGTCGATGCCGACGACGCGGCCCGATTTCGGGCGACCACTCATGCTCAATTCAATACGTGGCATTCGTTACAATTCCTCCCTGATGTCGCGCACGAGATTACGCAGATATGAGCGCTGCGACAACCATTCGCTCATGCGGTCAAGCACCGGTTTGCCTTGCCGCTCATCCGCGCCGCGATCAACCGCTGCGTCCCAGTCCGCGAACGCCGCGAACAACTGCGCGTCAATCTCTTTCAGCTTGGCGGTCAAGCCGTCGAGCGCTTCTGCAAGCGCCGCGCGCGCCTGTTCGACTTCATCCTGGTCGCCCATCTGCTTTGCGGCTTTCAACTCTTCGATCTGCATATTCAACTCGAAGACTTCTTCGAGCAGGTCGGGCGGCGCTTTCTTTTCCGCTTCCTTGTAGCCCGCAAGCTGGAGCAGGTACTGGACGCGCGCCGTGCGGTCGCGCAACGTGCGGTAAGCATCGTTGAGACGCGAGGCGCGCTCGACGCTGGCCTGGCGCTCGGCCTCCGTGGCCTGCATGAAGTAATCGGGATGAAGCTGACGGCTGAGCGCATAGAAGCGGCTTTCGAGAGCGCTTTCATCGAGGCGGAGTTTGCGCGGCAGGCCGAAGAATGAAAAATAATCGCTGCCTGCGGCAAGCGGCAAAATCTTGCCGCAGGCAGAGCAAAAATGCACATCCTCGGACTGTGCGCCGCAATGCGGGCACACATGCGGCGTCATTTGATGGCTCGTCGCTTCGCTCATGTTCAATCAGCGGTCATGCGGAATCGGCAAGCGCCGATTCGCAAAACGAAAGTCGCCTTCAAAAAAATGATGGTTGAGTCGTGACGCACTCAACCATCAAGCTTTGCTGAGCTTCAATCCACGCCTCAGGTTGTGATCGTGAGGCGGCAAAGATCCCGCAATGCCGTGCGCGCGGCTAGACCGCGAACGATTCGCCGCAACCGCATGCGCCCGAAGAATTCGGGTTGATGAAAGTGAAGCCGCGCTGCATCAATCCTTCATCTTTCCAATCGAGCGTCGAGCCGCCCAGATAGAGCAGGCTTTTCATGTCGACAAAGACCTTGACGCCGTCCTGTTCGAAGACCTTGTCGCCCGGACGCTGCTCGGTATCGAGCGCGAGATTGTAGCTCAAACCCGAACAGCCGCCGCCCTGCACACCGACCCTCAGGCCGCCTTCGCTCAAACCGTTATCGCGCATGATCTCACGAATCCGCGCAACTGCATTCGGAGTCAGTTGTAACACGTTCACACACCTCTTTCATCGCCCGGTCAAATGGCGATCAATCACCTGATACGCCGGCCTTGACCTCTTCGCGCTGCTCTTCAGCGCTGCCCTGTTTTCCTTTGTAATCGCGAATGGCCGCCTTGATGGCGTCTTCCGCGAGCACTGAGCAGTGAATCTTGACCGGCGGCAGATTCAATTCTTTGACGATCTCGGTATTCTTGATCGTCAACGCCTCGTCGACGGTGCGCCCCTTGAGCCACTCGGTCGCCAGGCTGGAACTGGCAATGGCCGAGCCGCAGCCGAAGGTCTTGAACTTGGCGTCCTCGATGAGTTGCGTCTCCGGGTTGATCTTGATTTGAAGTTTCATGACATCGCCGCACTCCGGCGCGCCTACTAACCCGGTGCCGACGCTTGGATCTTTTTTGTCGAGGCTGCCGACGTTGCGCGGGTTGTTGTAATGATCAATAACTTTATCCGAATATGCCATTTCGTTTTTCCTCTCCTGTCAGTCGCTTCTCGTGTCAAACGCTCAAACGATGTTCGGTTCCGTGCCGCCTTTGGAAGCTATTCACCAGCCCACTGCACTTTGCTGAGGTCAACGCCTTCCTGTACCATCTCCCACAGCGGTGAAAGCTCGCGCAGACGATTGACCGCTTCGTTGACCCGGCCAATGGTGTAATCGACTTCTTCTTCGGTATTGAAGCGGCCAAGCCCGAAACGGATCGAGCTATGCGCCAGTTCTTCGCCGACGCCCAGCGCCTTCAGCACGTAACTCGGCTCAAGGCTCGCCGACGTGCAGGCCGACCCCGAAGAGACGGCAATGTCATTGATCCCCATCAGCAGCGATTCGCCTTCGACATAGGCAAACGAGATGTTCAGGTTGCCCGCCAACCGATGTTCAAAGCTGCCGTTGATGTAGACATCGGGAATCTCGTCCATGATGCCGCGACGCAGCTTTTCGCGCAGCGTAAAAACGCGCTCGCTGTCCGATTGCATATCAGCTTTGGCAATCTCTGCGGCTTTGCCGATCCCGACGATGCCGGTGACGTTCAATGTGCCGCTACGCATGCCGCGTTCATGGCCGCCGCCATCCATCATCGGCACCAACATCACACGCGGATTCCGGCGACGCACGTAAAGCGCGCCAATGCCTTTCGGCCCGTACATCTTGTGCGCGCTCATCGACACCAGATCGACGTTCTGCTCGTTGACCTTGAAGGGCACCTTGCCGACCGATTGGGTCGCGTCGGTGTGGAACAAGACGCCGCGCTCTTTGCAGACCTTGCCGATTTCGGCGATGGGCTGCAACACGCCGATCTCATTATTGGCGTGCATCACCGAGACCAGAATCGTCTTGTCGGTGATGGCGTTCTTGACATCGTCGGGCGAAATCAAACCGTCGCTGGCGACCGGCAGGTAAGTAACCTTGAAGCCGCGTTTTTCAAGCTTTTTGCAGGTGTCGAGCACCGCTTTGTGCTCGGTGACGGCAGTGATGATGTGGTCGCCGCGTTCGTAATACATATCGGCAACGCCTTTGATCGCCAGATTATCTGATTCGGTCGCGCCGCTGGTGAAGACGATCTCTTTCGAGGTCGCGCCGATCAGATCGGCGACTTGCTTGCGGGCGTTCTCGACGGCTTCTTCCGCCTGCCAGCCGAATTCGTGATTGCGGCTCGCGGCGTTGCCGAAGATTTCAGTAAAGTACGGACGCATGGTCTCGAAGACGCGCGGGTCGCACGGCGTCGTCGCATGATAGTCCATGTAAATCGGGAGCTTCAGCGCCATATTCTCTCCTTCAACTCAGATGCAGTCTTCGGCTTCGCTTGCAGATCGTTGCGGCAAATCCTGCTCAAGCGACTTCTGCGGTTTCCGCCAGTTCCGCAACGTTCGTTTTCGGCGATTGCCCGTCACCTTTGGCGTGCTCAAGAATGCGCTGCGATTTGATTCTCAAGCCGTAAACCACTTCGGGCTTTGACTTGTTCGCCAGGTCGGCAAGCGTGATCGAATCTAAAAAATTATCAACGTGTTCAGCCAGTTGTTTCCAGACAGCGCCGCCGATGCACGAATCGCTGATGCGGCAATTGTCGACCGAGCCGTCATTACTGAAACAGGAACTCGTGTATAACGGCGGCTCGATTAATCGGACGATCTCGCCGATGGTAATCACGGCGGCGTTGCGCGCCAGCAAGTAGCCGCCATGCGGCCCGCGAATGCTGTTGACGATGTTGCCTTTGCGCAGCAGTTGAAAGATCTGTTCGAGAAACAACAGCGAAATCCCTTCGCGCTTCGAAATGGCCGCCAGCGCCACCGGCCCGCCGTTCGAATGCTGCGCGATGTCGAGCATCGCGCGCACCGCATATTTGCCTTTCGTGGAAATCTGCATGAACCGGCCTCGCCTCAAACTTCACTCTTTATTTTATATACCCGACCGATAAAGTCAAGTTTTTCCAGACCAAAACACTCAGGATTAAGACAAGGCGGGTAAGTAGAGAAATGATTTGAGTTATCCAATTCGCGCGGGATCGGCTAAGGCTTAAGAGCGGCTTTAGCGCGCCAGTGATTTCAACTTCTGCAAGCGCTCTTCGGCAGCCGCCAGGGTTTCTTCCTGCTTGCAGAAAGTGAAGCGCACCTGATGCCGGCCCAGGTGCGGTTCGTGGTAAAAGCTACTGCCGGGCACCACCGCGACGCCGATCTCTTTGACCAGAAAGCGCGCAAACTCGACATCATCGTCGTAGCCGAAGGCGCGAATGTCGGTCATCACGTAATAAGCGCCTTCGGGGTCGTAGCAGCGAAAGCCAACGTCTTTCAACACGCCCAGCAACCGCTGGCGTTTTTCATCATAACTGGTTTGCAGCTTGGTGTAATACGAGCGCGGCAATCTGAGAGCGTGCGCTCCGGCTTCTTGCAAAGGGGCTGCCGCGCCGACCGTCAGGAAATCATGCACCTTGCGAATGGCCAGGGTGATCTCCGGCGGCGCAATCGTGTAGCCGACTCTCCAGCCGGTCACCGAATAGGTCTTCGACAGCCCGTTAATCGTAATCGTCCGGTCGCGCATGCCGTCGAGCGTCGCCAGGGCAATGTGCTTTTGGCCGTTGAACAGTATGTGCTCATAGATTTCATCTGTAATGGCAATGACATTCCACTGCTGGCAGAGCGTTGCGATGAACTGCATCTCTTCGCGGCTGAAAACCTTGCCGGTCGGGTTGTTCGGCGTGTTGATGATGATGGCTTTGGTGTGGTCGTTGAACGCCGCCGCCAGTTCATCCGCGTTGAAATGCCAGTCCGGCGCATACAGTGTCACATAGCGCGGCGTCGCCCCCGACAGAATCGCGTCCGGGCCGTAGTTTTCATAAAACGGTTCGAAGACGATCACTTCATCGCCGGGATTGATGATGGCCATCATGGCCGCCATCATGGCTTCGGTTGAACCGCAAGTGACGCAGATTTCGCGTTCCGGGTCGACTTCCATGCCGAGATACCAGGCCGCTTTTTCGGCAATGGCGTTGCGGAAATTTTTCGCGCCCCAGGTAATGGCATATTGATTCACATCGGCCATGATGGCGTCGCAGGCGGCGAGTTTGATCTCTTCAGGCGCGGCGAAATCGGGAAAGCCTTGCGACAGGTTGATCGCGCCGTAGAGATGCGCTTGCCGCGTCATCTCGCGGATGACCGATTCGGTGAACTGTTCGGCTTTGTGAGAAATAATCTGTTTGGTCATTATTGATTGTTGCTTTCGTCTTTCAATCGCTCGATGATCGATTCAGCCGCAGAAGCATATTCGCCTTCTGGATCGAGTCGCAAGTAATTCCGATAGGCGACAATCGCTTCTTTGTTGCGTTCGGCTTTTTCGAGAATCTCGCCAAGTTGATAGTAAAGCACCGGCTCGGTCTCCATATCCTGAAGGATACCGAGGCGGTACTCTCTGGCAATTTCGTCAATCAATTTCGGCTCGTTCATCTCGTTGAGCGCAATGGCCAGGCCGATGTGCGCTTCAAACGAATTGCCCTGAGCGAGCCTCAGGGCTTTTCTGTATTCAGCGATTGATTCTTCAATCAGTCCCTGCTGACGGCGCAGGTTAGCGAGCACCGTCTGCGCTTCGGCGTGCGTGCGACCGGTGGCTTTGAGCACCGCCGGCATTTGCTTTTCGGCTTCTTGAAAATCCTGCAACGTGATCAGGCTGCGAATCATTGCAATCCGCGCTTCCACAAAATTCGCGCGCAACGCCAGGGCTTGCCCATACTCCGCAACCGCCTCTTTGTTTTTACCGCGCTCGCGCAGCGCGTCGCCTTTCTGGTAATGCAGCGTCGCTTCGTCGCTGGCAGGCGATTGCGTGACTTTCAAGGTGCGGGACGCATTTGTGGCGATGACTACAGAGCCGTTCCAATCGCTGAAGCCAACGCTGCGAACGCGCACAGGATACGAACCGCTGCGAACCCGCGACAGGTCAAGCTCGCCTTTATCATTGGTCGCGCCGTGCCGCACGTTGTTTATGAAGACGACCGAGCCGGCTTGCCCGGTGATGACCTTCAGCGCGCCGGTGGCCTGGGTTGCAGAATTGGTTGGCGGAGATGGCTTGCGGGCTCGCTGCGCCGCCGCCGCAGTTGCCAGAGCGAGCAGCAGGCCGCCGATCACCCAGGCGATCAACAGACGATGCTGCGAAGGCTTTCGCATCGCAGGCGCTCGCGATTGCCTGATGGACGTAGCCGTATGGTGCGGCACGATGAAACATTGAGTCAGCATAGACTCCTCATACAACTTTGAAGGTGACAAGAGGAGTGACAAGTGGCAAGTGACAAGACCAAATTGCTGGTGTTTTGCTGTTACCTTTGGCGATTGACGCTGAATAGGTCATCGTTCGATTCTTTCCTCTTGTCACTTGTCACTTGTCGCTTATCACTCCTTATATAACCTGCGGTAGTTGGCGGCGTAACGCAGCACGCCCTGGACGTAGCCGCGCGTTTCGGTGAACGGAATCGTCTCGATCCATTCTTCGATGTCGAGGCCGCCGCGCTCGGCAATCCACGTTCTGGCGCGCCCCGGCCCGGCGTTGTAGGCTGCCGCCGCGTATTCGATTCTGCCGAACTGGCCAAGCATCTGCGCCAGGTAATTCATGCCCAGTTTGACGTTGATCGCCGGGTTATACAAATCCGCCGCAGTGATCGAGCCGCCGCCCTGCTTGCGCGAAATCATCTGTCCGGTCGCCGGCATCACTTGCATCAACCCGCGCGCCCCGACGCGCGAAATCGCTGTCGGATTAAAGACGCTCTCCTGACGAATCAACCCGGCGGCCATGTATGGATCGATGCCGTAACGTTTGGCTTCCTGCTTGATTGTATTCCAGGCTACAAGCGGGAAGAAGATCTCCCAGGCCTCGCGGGGCACGTCCGCCTCTTTGTACGAGTAAATATCAGGATAGCCGCGCCGCAGCACGATGGTCGCTTGAAAATTCTCGCCGCGCCGCGCGTAGTATTGCGCGATACGCAGACTGAGCTTCGGCGATGTCGGGGCCCGCTCCAGCGCCGTATTCAACTCTTTGATGGCCAGTTCGCCAAGCCCAATGGCTTCAAAGTCATTGGCCTTGGCAAGGGCCGCATTTTCGGAGCCGTCGGCAGTCTCGTCGATCTTTTCAACATAAGTAACATTACTTTTAATGCGTTCGAGGTCGAAGCCGGGATGCGACGCTTCGGCTTTCAATGACGGATCAGCAGCCCGCAGTTTGGCGGCGCGCATGCCGGCAAGATAGCCGTGATAGCCGTAAGCGTAGCGCTCCCGCACCAGGTCGTAGAGCGCCAGCGCCCGCCCACGGTTGCCCAATCGCTCTTCGGCCTTCGCGCCCCAGAAGCCGGCTTCGCCGATGAACTTGGTTTCGGGATAGCGATAGTTTACGAGATGCTGCTCAAGCAAGCGCGCCGCATCCGTGTATTGCTTCATCCGATAAGCATACCAGCCGAGATTGTACGACGCTTCGGCAGCGTATTGGGTTTTCGGATACAAAGCGACGAGTTGGCGATAACGCCCCATCGCTTCGGCGTCGCGGTCGGCTTTGTCGAGGTCGCGCGCCAGATTGTAAAGCGCGTCCTGCGCCCATCGACTTTTTCCGTATTGCTTCAGCAGGCGATCAACGATGATGCCGGATTCGCCTTCACGATTCGAGCGGCGCAAGGCTTCGGCCTGACTGAACAGCGCTTCGGCTTTCAGATCGGCGTTGGTTTCACTGACACGCGCCAGCGGGGCGACCGATTGCGCCGGCTGCCGTGCCCCCAGCAGGCTTTTGCCGAGACGCAACTGAATCGCGTCATTGTTGGCCGCTTCGGGAAAACGCGCCACCAAGTTCGCATAAGCCTGCGCCGCATCATTGAACTGTTTTGATTCCAGCAAGGCATCGGCGCGCGCTTTCTCTTCATTGAAGGTGCCGGGATTGTCCTTCACCGCCACGCCCAGTGCTGCGAGTCGCTGTTCAGCCTGCACACTCGCGCGGGTCGCCGCGAGTTCGTAATAAATCTTACGGTAGCGCCGGATGGCTTCGTCGGTCTTGCCTGTGAGTTCATCAGCCTGTGCCGCGATATAAATGGCGTCTGCATCATCGGCTTCGACCAGGCGGGCGAGGTCGCGGCGGGCGCTTTCAGGATCGCCAAGCGCCAGCGCCATCTCTGCCGCGCGCAGTTTTGCCGCCTTGGCTTTCAGCGAATCAGGATATTTTGAATTGACGCTGCTGTAATCGCGCAACGCCTGGCTCTTGGCGTCGTTTGCAGCTTCGCTTTCAGCGCGATAAAAGAATGCGTAATCGCCAAGCGCCGACGCCTCTTCAATGGCGCGCGCATCCAACGCATCAATCGCCGCCGCGTAATTCTGTGAAGTGTAATAAAGATAACCTCGCAGGAATCGCCCCAGCGCTGCGGCGCGAGTTCGCGGATAGGCCGATTCGATGCGCTGCAAATCGGCGGGCGCAGGCCGTCCCTGCGCGCTCTCAACCAGCGAACTTAATTCAGCAATGCCGCGATCAGGGTCGGACGAACGGCGCTGGCATGAAGCCGTCAGCGGCATGATGAGGCTGATCACCAAAATCAGCGGCAAGGCGGTAGCAATAAAGCGGCGGTGAACGACAACCAGCGGTCGGCGCGCGGCGCGACCAATCACATACAACATAGAAAACTCCCCTCGTGGAATGAGCAGGCGATTACAAAATTCTCATGGGGCTGATGAAGATTATCAATCAGGAGGTTCGCTGCGGACAAGGAAAAAGAGGCTAGGGACTAGAGGCTAGAGACTAGCGGTCAGGTTCTTAATCTCTAGCCCCTAGTCTCTAGCCTCTAAACCGCCACCGATGGGCCGGGATGGTCTGAGCCGAGCCGCGTCGCGTCGCCTTCGGCCAGGGTGTTGACCAGCTCATCATAGAAGTAATCAAACCTGGCAGCGACGCTTGAGGTCACGCGTTTTTCGTACATTTGCCGGCTGCGGTCGATGTCTTCCTTGAGCCGATCATAGAGATCGTTATTGCGGCGGCCTTCAGCGACTTTCTGCTCGTTGTAGAGTTTGATTTCGCTGACCAACAAACGCGCGAAGCGGCGCGCGTCGTTGTGCGCTTTTTCTTCTTCGCTCATGTCTGCGACGCTGCGCGAGGCGAACGACGGAGCGCTCTCGACGGGACGCGGCGGCTCGACCGGCGGCGCGCTCAGGTGGCCGCTCTGACGCGCCCCCCAGAGATCGCTCGACGCACGCGAAGGCGGCGGCAGGCTGCTGCGGACTTCCTGCGGCGGCTCGGCGGTCGGCACAAAGAAGCTCGGCGGCGGTGGCGGCGGCTCAGGCGCACTAACCGTCTGGAATTGCCAATCTGCGGCAGGTGCCGGTGGTGGCGGCGGCGGCGCAGGACTTTCGACGACCGGCGGCGGTTTGGGCTCTTGGGCGACGACCGGCGGCGGCGGCGGCGCGGGCGGCGGCGCGGGCGGCGCGACTTGTGTTGCCGGTGGCGGCGTTTGGGCTACCGGCCTGGAGGCCTGAGCGCCTTCGGCCATGCGAGCGCGCAGGGATACCAGTTCAACCACCATGCCGGCGGTGTTGACCAACAATTCAATGGCTTCGACATTGATCGCCGCTTCGCCGCGTTCCGCCGCATCGGCGTAGATAATCGCCGCCGCTTTGCCGCGCACTTTGAGCGGCACGGCGAGCACGCGCTGCGGCTGGAGGTTGCCAAGTTTGCCGAGGATAAGCGGGTTTTCCGCCTGCTGATCCGGCGAGCCGTAAAAGGTCTGCTGGACATTGAGCGCGCCGCGCAACACGGTGTCGGATTGCAGAGAAACCGTCAGCCCTCTGACCGATGCATTATTGATGGTTTCGTCGAGTCCGCGCGCTGCCCATGCCAGAGCGTTTGTGCCTTTAACTACAAACAGCACGATGCGCGGCGCAAAGTTCGCGGCGCGCGCCACCAGCGCGTTGAGCACTTCAGCCTGCGTGTGCTGTTCGTTCAGTTCGACGACCGAATCTCTGAGCAGTGCGATGTCAGCGCCGAGCCGCACGCTTTCAGCCGTGGCCTGATCAACCTGGGCAGTGACATCGGCGGCAATCTGCGCCAGCGATTCGTCGCCTTCCGGCATGGTCGCCGCGGCGTCCGTTCGCTCCAGCAACTGCGTAAACGACTGGTTGATCTCGCCCTGCAATCGGCTGATGTCCTGCTCCAGCACACCAACACGCGACCGCACGAGTTCTTCGATTCGTTGACGCAGCCGAATCTCACGCTCCTTTTCCACTTATCGCCTCCAATGTTCAAGTCAAGAAGATCATCTGCGCGGGGACTAAACGGGTTTAACTCGCAGGCTCCGATTATCCCGCACGCCCTAGCGGTTGTCAATAAATCAGTTACTTTGAAGAAGCCCGCCATCAACGTCACCCATGCATTCGAGGCCGTTCGATACGCCTCCTCCTGTGGTGTTCCTCCCCCGTCATTTTTCCCATCCTTGCCGAAGCTCGCGGTGAGGTGTACGTGCGCGTCAATCCAGCCCGGCAACACCGTCAAGCCGCGCAGGTCATAGTCGACCGGCCCGGCCTTTGGATCAAGGGCGATAATCTTTGAGCCCTCGATGATGATGTGAGTGTTGTGCAGCACGCGGCCCTTGCCATCGAGCACCGTGCTCGCGGCAATCACGATGCGTTTGCTCGGCGCGAGCGTCTATGCAGAAATTAGTTGCATCAGGGCGCAAGCGCCAAGAATGCTGAGGATGCCTGGAATGATCTTCGCGGATCGCATGCGCGCTCCTCTCGCCGTCGGAAACGGCCATAAATGGACCCGACCCTGAGTCACGGCTCGAACATCTCGCTGATTTCTCGAAAGCTCACGGCCTCGTCCGCAAAAGCGAAGGTCCCAAGATCTCGCATTTCACGGGCGGCGCGAAGGAAGGCACCAAGGGCGGCGCGGGAAAGCGCACTGCCAACGCTGATACGTTTCACCCCAAGATGCGAAAGCTCGGCAAGGCTCAGTCGAACGCCTTGCAATCCCATCACCACATTTACCGGGCGATCAACGGAACTGACGACCGTGGCAATGTCCTCCTTGCTCACCAACCCCGGCGCATAAAGAACGTCCGCTCCCGCTTCCTGGTATGCCTGAAGCCGCTTGATCGTGTCTTTCAGATCAGGCCGCCCCAAAAGATAGTTTTCCGCCCGCGCCGTTAGTATGAAAGGAAACGAGAGCGCGCGCTTGACCGCCGCCGCCGCCTGGATGCGCTCAACCGCCAGTTCATGCGGGTAGATTGCGTCTCGATGATTGTTGGCATCCTCGATTGAGCCTCCGACGAGGCCAGCCGCAGCAGCAAGCCTTATGGTTTCCGCCACAGTTTCAGGATCATCTCCAAAGCCATTTTCGAGATCGGCGCTTACGGGCAGATCCGTGGCTGACACAATCTCGCCAACATGCATCATCATCTTGTCGCGGCCAATCGTGCTATCCCGCTGACCAACGGAAAACGCATATCCTGCGCTGGTGGTCGCCAGCGCCTCAAACCCCAGGCGCGCAAGTAGCCGTGCGGTGCCAGCATCCCACGGATTGGGGATGATGAAGGCCGTGTCACGCTCGTGGAGCGAGCGAAAAGCGAGTCCTTTTTCTAACTGAGTTCGCATTCATACCTCCTGACTCAGAGCATCTCACAATGAAGCGCCGCCGCCCAAGGGCTGGATTGTTTAAGGACGAAGATATCAGGTCAGGCGCGCAGGCGTATGGCGTGGGCGGCCCGCTGTGCGCCGGGCTTTGGAAAGGTGGCAAGTGGCGGCGCGTAGATCGGGGCAAGCTTTCCCAACACACAGGACGAATAAGCCCGAAGCGCCAATAAGACAAAAGCCCGGCGCGCCTTGGCAAGCGCGCCGGGCTATTCACTGTGCCTTTCCTCAATCCGTTATCAATCGCATTTTCGATTCAAGGCGGCACTTACCAGAGCAGCTATAATCACACTGCCGTTAACCATCTCCCTGAAGATCTCAGGCTTGCGCCAGGCTATCAGCGAGCTTGTCGAAGGATTCGTTCCAGCCGGCTACGGCCATTTCGCTCATCTGGCCAGCCGGCATGCCGGCATGTCGCAGAATCATCTTGGTCTTGCCGCCATCATCCTCGAAGGTAACCGTCACCAGCAATTCTGCCGGCCAATCTCCGGGCATTCCATAATTCGCAGCCGGGACCGGGTTGCCTTCCGCATCGGCGAAGCTATCCGTGCAAACGATTCGCTCCAGCGGTATGATTTCTTTATAGACACCTGTGCTCCAAAAATCCCGACCTTCAGGCGACCGCATACAGAAGAGATACTTGCCGCCCACGCGGAAGTCCATCTTGCAAACAGGTGCCGTGAAGTTTTTCGGCCCCCACCAGCGCTTCAGGTGCTCAGGGTTTGTCCAAGCTTTCCATACCAGGTCGCGCGGCGCGTCGAAGATTCGTGTGATGACGAGTTCGCGCTCGGCGGATTCGGTGACAGCACTACTGCTTTTTTCGGCCATGTTGTTTCTCCTTTTTGATCTGCTCTTTCCTTCGTGATGTGAACGGCTCACAGCTTCGCCAGGCACTCCTCAAGACGTTCGAGGGTCTGGTTCAGCCCCTCGATAGCGCCAAACTCCTTGGCTACCTTGTCGCGCTGCGTGGCTGACTCGAACAGCATCCGCACCGTAAGCTCGGTCTTGTTGCCTTGCTCGGCGAAGGTCACCGTCACGTGAAATTGTGGACCCGTAACATGGTCGTAAACCAGACGCTCCGGTTTCACGACCTCTATAAAGACGTTCTTATTCTTATAATCGACGCCATCGGGCCCGTGCATAACGAACTGCCAAACGCCGCCCGGTCTGACGTCCATCTCGTGAATGGTGTTGGTAAAACCTTTCGGCCCCCACCATTTCGCCACGTGTTGCGGATCAGTCCACATCTTGAACACGAGTTCGCGCGGGGCATCAAAGACGCGCCTGGCGACGATTTCTCGGTCTGCCGACTCCGTGACGAAACTACTTCTTTTTTCGGCCATGTTTTTTCTCCCTGGTTTTCAACTCGCGCAAATAGTCATCCAAGCGATCAAAGCTCTGCTCCCAGAAAGTGCGATAGTGCTCCACCCAGGCAGCGACATCTTTGAGCGGGCCTGCCTCAAGCCGACAGGGCCTCCACTGGGCGTCGCGCCCGCGCACGATCAACCCCGCGCGTTCGAGCACCTTGAGGTGTTTGGAGATAGCCGGCATGGTCATCTTGAAGGGCTCGGCCAATTCCGTGACCGAAGCCTCGCCCGAAGCAAGGCGAGCAAGGATGGCGCGCCGGGTCGGATCGGCGAGGGCCGCGAAGGTAGTGCTGAGTTGATCGGGTGGCATAGACGGTTCCTCGTGGACCGCGAGTTTCCTAATGCGTGATTGCGGGCCGGCTGATCCGAAATAAACCGCACGGTTAAATAACTACAAGGTTAAGTATAGCATTGAGCGATAGACTGTCAAGTGCCCTCATCATGTCCTTGCAGGTCTTCTACGGCAATAGCCAGTATCCCTATAGGAATGAGGAATAGCGGCTCCCAGAAGGTGCGCTGCCGGGCAGGCGGCGCGGCGTTGACACACGGCGATGTCTGTCCCTCAATGCCGTCGCGGCGCAGTTCGCTCACCTGGCGCTAAGGGTCTGACAATGACCTTCCAAGTACTCCGAGATCAGGCTTTCCAGTTCCATCAGATTACATGGTTTGGTGAGGTAGCCTTGCGCGCCTGCGGCCATGGCTTGCTGCTTGTGGGTTTCATACGCATTGGCCGAGTAGAAGATGATCGGCGTGTGCGGATCTGATTCTCTCAGTCGTTTGCATAAAGCGACGCCGCTTTCATCCGGCAAACGGCTGTCGAGCAGGTAGAGGTCAAATGCCTGTGCCCTTGCGAGCCTTAGCGCTTCGGCGGCGGTGTGGGCGCTGGTGACCTGATAGCCTTCGATTTGCAAAAACATCGAGACAATTTCTTGCGTATCGAGGTGATCTTCGACAAACAGGATGTGACAGTGTACTTCTTTCATGCCCATGACCTTTGTTCGATTTTGGTGCTTTCCCCTGAGCGGGTGTATTGAGCCAGAGCAATCTTACCAGATTGAGATGGCTGGAAAAAGCCCTTTTGAAGCTTTATTCTCACGTTAGCTAATTTAATGGCCATCCGATGTTCGGCACACGATTTGTTTAACTCATGGGGATACCTGGGAGGTCTGTAGCATGAAGGAAGCGGCGATTCTGGTTGTTGAAGATACGCCTGACATTCTTGATATTGTCTGCCTGCTCTTGGAGCAGGAGGGATATACCGTTTACAGGGCCGAGTGTTGTTCTCTGGCATTTGAGGTTTTAGCGAATCAGCAGATTGATTTGATCATCACCGACTTGATGTTGCCTGGGATGACTGGATTAGAGTTCATTCATAAGGTAAGACGAGTAACAAATTATGATCTCATACCGGTTGTCGCCATGTCGGCATTCGACCAGAAGTATCTGACCGCCGCCGCGCAGGCCGGGGCGACACAGATTCTGCACAAGCCGGAAGACCTTGATCAGTTAGTGCCTACCGTGAACGATCTTCTGCAAGACCGCGACGGCTATATCGGTCAATCGCAATCGGCGCTCGCGTCCAACTGAATTTCAAAGCATTCAGTTCAGCGCGAATCAGCAATCGCGTCATCTTGAGACAAAGGCAGTTCGGCAAGCCGCCTATTGGCGAGTTCTCTGATTTGCATCAGGTGATCTCTAGCCCGGTCGGCAGCCTCGGCATCGCCTTGCTGCGTAAATGCCATATTTTCGGCGGCGAAAAGTGCGACTTCCAGCAGCAATTGCCCGGTCGTCGTCGGCGGTGCGCCGCGCTGAAAGAAGTGCGGCTGATTCTGTGCGCGCTGCTGATCGACTGCGGCGCGAGCGCGAGATTTGGCTGGATTGGCGGTATGGCTGGTAAGCTTGGACATTGAATAGGCTCCTCGTTGCATACTTCACAAGCATCGTCGAGCCTTCGGTAAATGGTGAGGATCAGCCGAAGGAAAACGTTCATCCCCTATGTGGGGTTATTGTATCGTGGCGGGCCACGGCTTCGGCCCCGCTCTGAGCAATTAAAATTGCCAATGGAAGGAAAGTTCCAGAACTCTTTGGCTGATCAGACAGCACTCGCCAGAGCGCCCATTCCAAATCGAACCGCACGACACTGGGACAGAAGATTGGCCACCGCAGACACAGAGACACAGAGAGGAAACAACCAAGGGCTGAGAAACACCAAAGATTATTATCATCTTCTCTGTGCCTTTGTGCCTCTGTGGCAATCTCTTTCTCTGCCATTCTTATGCGCTCGGATTTAGAACAAGCTTACAGATGCGAGTTTAGTTTCCGATTCCTCAGGGGATGAGGCCGATGCGCAGGAGGATGGCTTTGAAGCGGCGGTCGGCACGCAATTCTTTGAATACCGGGTCAACCCGCAAATTCATCAGCCAGATGTCGCGCTCGGCAATGGCCCGTTCGAGCCAGTCGAAGGCCCGCTCGTTGTTGCGCAAGCCGACATAGATTGCCGCCACCGTGTAAGGCGAGACGTACCGCTGCCCGGCCATCTCTTGCAATTCGTTCAGCACCCGCTCAGCCTCGTGGCGATTGCCGGCGACGGCGTAAGCATGACCGAGCAGCGCCACCAGCAGCGGGCTGCCCGACAACTTGATGCCGCGCTCGAAGGCCGCGATGGCTTCTTTGTACATGCCTTTCTGTTCGTAGCTCAGGCCGAGATAGCGGTACACGGGAAAGAACCCGGCATCGACCGCCAGTAACTTCTGGCAATGCACGATGGCTTCATCGTAGCGGCCCGCCATGTAGTAAATCCATCCCAGGTGTATGCCTGTGCTGAATGACAGCGGATCGAGTTCCGCCGCGCGCCGGGCTTCGGCAATCGCTTCGTCCGTGCGTTCGACGGCGACCAGATAAGAGCTGTACCACTGATGTGCCGGCCCGTATGCCGGTTTATCTTTGATGGCGCGTTGAAATTCGCGCTCGGCATCCTGCCGCTCCCAGTTCCAGCGGTGTTTGATGAAGGCCAGCGAGGTGTGCGCTTCGGCCAGATTGTCGTCGAGTTCCAGGGCTTTCAACGCCGCTTCCTGGGCAATGGGGAAAGCGTCCTGCGGCGTGCGGATGCCGTAGACGACCAGCATGTTGTAACAATCGGCCAGTCCCGCATAAGCCGCCGCATCATCAGGATCTATGTCGATGGCCTTTTGAAAATAATCGATGCCTTGCTGCAAGCCGCCCGCCGTGCGCTTGTTCAGGGCGTTGCGGCCAAGCAGGTAATAGCGGTTGGCTTCGAGTTGTTTCTTCTCTTCGACGCTGAGTTTCAGCCGCAGATTTTCAAAGATGTCTTTCGAGATGTCTTCCGGCACCAGCAGCAGGTCAGCAATTTTGCGGTCGTAATGTCGACCCCAGATTTGCGAAACATTCGCCACGTCGATCAAATCGACCTGAATGCTGAGGGCATCGCCCTGCCGGTGTATGCGTCCGGTGAGCACCGCGCGCGCGCCGAGTTCGCGCCCGATCTTTTGCAGGTCAGCCGTGCTGCCTTTGTAATTAGCGCTCAGGCTGCGCGGCACGACCCTGAGCTTCGGCAGTTGCGCGAGGTTGTTGATCAGGTTTTCGGCGAGGCGATCATTCAGGAACTCGGTTTCGGCATCACCCGCGTCGGCGACAAACGGCAACACGACAATCGAATCGATGTTGCCGCTGTTGACGGCTTTGCCCGTACGTGAAAAGTAAAAGATGGCGGCAGCGATGGCAAACAGCGCCACCACGGCGACGAGCGCGACGCGACGTTTATGGATGCGGCTCCAGAGACTGGCGGGCGCGGCGGTCGCCACTTCAAGGCGCGCGGCGATTGACGAATTGATTTGCCCGGCGACGCCGGTTGCCGCAGGCGCTAAGAAAGCCGATGGCGCAGTCATCAACGCCGTCGCCGCCGCGCCCTGATCGCTGGCCGCGCCATCCGCCGCGACTTCGATCATTGGGCTTTCCGCAGCGAAAGGCGGCGTCGCGAAACTGTGGCGCGTCGCCATTTCGCCATTGGCATTTGCTTCGCCAATCTCACTGGCGGTCGGCAATGATAGCGGTTCAGCCGTGGCTTCGCCGTCGCCTGATCTGGTGACGCTCGCCGCAAAGCGATAGCCGCGCCGCGCTACGGTTTCGATGTAAGGCTTGCCGTCGCTGGTTTCGCCGAGCGCTTTGCGTAACAGCGAGACGTTCTGCGTCAGATTGCCTTCTTCGACGAAGCTGTCGGGCCACACCTGGCGCATCAACTCGTCTTTCTCGACGATGCGCGGGCTGTTTTCGACAAGCGCCAGCAGGATGCCAAAGACCTTAGGCGTCAGCGGCACAGACTCGCTGCCGCGCCGCAAGGTGCGCTCGGCGGCATCAAGCCGGAACCGGCCAAACTCATAAATCTGTGGCTGCTGCATGGTCATTCAGGCTTTGAGAAATCTATTTGAGAAAACTTTGAGCGGTTTCTGAGGACATGCGGGCAGTGCCGGCAGTATCTTGCGCCTGTAACTCGTTGCCGGCGCGGCTGGCAGTCCTGAAGCCGCGCCCATTTTAACGTAGGGCGATAGGCTAATCAACGGATAGCGACGCTGCATCCGCTCGATTTTAGCTGGCGCGCAAGTAATAAAGATCAGTGCCGAGCTTGATCTACGGAGTGACCGAACTATAGCGTTAAAGAAAAAGAATTTATCCACGAAGGACACGAAGGATCATGAAGAACCAGAAAACGTTTGAACATCAGTTATTCTCCTGCCTGCCTTCGTGTTTCTTCGTGTCCTTCGTGGATAAATATTTTTCTTGATATCTATAGTTGCCCCGGACAGCCACGCGCCGGGTGGCGCGCATTGGACGGATGAAGAGCGAAAGGTAAACACCCCATCTGCTTTATCCTCTTTTGGCTCGCTTCATCCGTCTGATCCGCGCCACCCGAATTAACCTGACAAGTGACGCATGACAAGTGACAAGACAAACACGGCGGTAGCCTCCCTATCTTCACCTATCAGTCGTCGCCGTCTTGTCACTTATCATGCGTCACTTGTCACTCTTCTCGCACCAGCGCATAGATGAACTCGTCAATCGTCTGGCCGTCTTTGGTGGCGGCTTTGCGCATTCGGCCTTCCAATGCAAAGCCGGCTTTTTCGAGGACGCGCATCGAAGCGAGATTCCATTCAAAGACGCCGGCATAGATGCGGCAGATGTCGAAGTTCGCAAAGATATATTCGCTCATGGCGCGCACCGCATTGGTAACGATGCCGCGCCCCCAGAAGGCTTCGCCGAGCCAGTAGCCGATTTCCACCGAGCGGCGAAAGATGTCCTCCTGCATCATGAAGCCGATGCCGCCGGCGGCTTCACCATCGACGACGATGGCAAAGCTGGTCATAGGGACTTCAGAGTTGGCGTGATTAATCCACCAGGTCGCATCATCGAGCGTATATGGATAGGGAAAGCGGTCGCGCACATTGCGCCAGATCTTCGGATTATTGGCGTGGCGCACGAGCCCGTCCTCGTCGCCGTGTCGCCAATCACGAATCAAGAAGTGGCCGAGATCAATCTCCATAAAATTCAAATCAAGCGCGCCGTTTTTCGCGGATGAAGCCAAGCGCAATCATAGCCTGAGCCATATAGTAAGTCGCCCAGATCAGGTAGCCGCTATAGGCAACCGGCGACATGAATTTGCCGACGGCGATTAACGAATCCGACAGCATGAATAGCGCCGCTCCGGCAATGACCCACCAGGCGCGAAAATCGGCGAACGCCGCCGTCAAGCTCATGCCGGTAAGCGCGCACATATAAACCGCGACCGGCAGGCGCATCTCGCCAAGCCTCGGCCATAGCCCTGCAAACATCGCCGCAGCGAATGCCATCAACAACGCCGCGACCAGGCGTCGCGCCGCGCTTCGAGCCGCCGGACGCGGCCAGTGGCGCACGAACAGCGCGATGTAGAGCAGGTGCGCGATCAGGAACGAACCGAGGCCGTAAACGAACCACGCCTCGCCGCTGAGATCGAGGAAGACATCGCCGAGCGCCGATAACAGCAGCGCGCCGGCCAACAGCCAACGGTCGCGCCCCACAAGTTGACGCCAGGCGATCAAGGCCAGCGGCGATACGCTCAAACCTTTGATGACGACGCTGCCCGGAAATACCGGCAGGCCGTGCGTCAAAAAGTAGGCAATGCCACAAACAAGCGATAGGCCGAAAAGCCACTGATCGACGACATCAAACCGTTGACTGGATGATCGAGCCGCTGCGGTCATACCTCTCCTGCCAATCAACGCTCGCCCGTCTCTTTGCGTTTGCCGCGCCGCTCCAAGGCGATGCGTTTGAACAGATCGACGGCTGGTTTGCGGAGGTTAGCTTTGACCGCGATCTGATCGCCAAACTCGATGTGCTGATCCGATGCCGCCGTATACTTCGGCCAGGCGGGTCGGGCCGCGCCATTCGGATCGCCGGTTGTGGCAAACTGCACCCAGTAAGCGCTCATTACGCGGCCCAACTCGTGATCTTTGTCGTCGTAAGTCCCAAACCCGCCATCCTGGGTCATGAAGACATAAGGAATCTCCGAAGCATGAAAAGCGCCGAGCATTCGTCGGCGCGGGTCGCCGGAGATATGCGTGAAATGATAAACGAAGGTTTTGTCGTTCACCTTACTCGCCGTCTCTGCAAAATACCTTGCGCCGGTGACGAAGAACGAATCGGTGATGTTGCGACTGAGGGCGCTGCGAATCTCGCTCGCATCACTTGCCGGGTAAAGCGCCAGCACCTCATCCGCATGAGCCCCATAGATGCGGCGCACCAACGTGCTATACGCCTCTACGGAATTCATCGGCAACCCAAGCACAAAGATCGAGCCTTCATCAGCATTGGTGCCGACGATGAGCGGCACGTTCGCCTGCTTGCCGGATTCAAAGATAGCGCCGGGATCATCAGGGATCACCCAGCCGTCAACAATCGGCGCGAAGCGATTGCTGTCGCTCGCAAAAAACGAACTCGCCGCGACGTTGCTGCCGTTCAAGATTTCTTCAGTGCTCTTGGCGCGCAGCGCGGCAATCGGGTCAGCCGCCTGGCCGCCGGCCATTTCGCGGGCGACGCGCTCACCGAGTTTTTCGGCGGATTCCTGGCCGTACCAGGCTTCGCGCAAATGGCGATTCGCGCCAAAGGCCGAGCCGCTTTCCGCAATGGCGCGGGCAAACAGGCCGCGCGCCAGCGGCGAGGCCATCAGATAACAGACGCTGCCAGCGCCCGCCGATTCGCCGAAGACCGTCACACGGCTCGCATCGCCGCCGAATGCCGCGATGTTGCGTTTGACCCATTCGAGCGCGGCGATTTGATCGAGCAGGCCGTAGTTGCCTGAACTGTTGTGCGCCGATTCCTTCGAGAGTTGCGGATGCGCCAACCAGCCGAAGGGCCCAAGCCGGTAGTTGATAGTAACCAGCACTACGCCTTGCCGGGCGAGACTTGCGCCGTCGTAAGCCGGCGTCGCTCCCGATCCCATGGTGTAGCCGCCGCCGTGAATCCACACCATCACCGGCAGCCGGTCGGTTGGTTTTTTGGCCGCCGTCCAGACATTGAGATAGAGACAATCTTCGCTGGTCGGGCCGAGTTTCTGTCCGTAGATGCGTTCGAGCAAGTTCGGCTGCGGGCAGGACGGGCCGTATTCGGTGCAGGCGCGTTCGGTCGTCCAGGCTTTAACGGATTGCGGCGCTTTCCAGCGCAAAGGGCCGACGGGCGGCGCGGCAAACGGGATGCCTTTGTAGGCGCGCACGTCGTTGTTCGGGCCGACCGTCAGGCCGGTGATCACCCCGGAATCAATCTTCACGGTCGTGCCGTTGGCGGCGCGATGGCCTTTTGCATAACCGGTCGCTGCGACGAGCAGCAGACAGGCGAGAATTAAACAGACTCTTCGCATTGTGGATGTCTCCTTCTCAGGCTCAAACGATTCCCGAAATATACACTCATTGCGGACGATCTTCTAACCGTTCGCGCAATCCTGGCCGCCGCTGAACTAAGTCAGGCCGTCAAAATTCAGGCTTGACGCGGTTTTCATTGCTGGCTAGAGTTATGGCCATTACTCAGGGAACAATCAAGCGGGACAGGGAATCACCATCCGAATCAACCAGAGAGGAGTTGAAGCATGCCATATCAGAACATTGACGCAACGCTCTCGGCTGCCGACGTGCAAACGGTGAAGGATGCCTTCGCGCTGATCTTGCAGAAGCTGTCGTTTCTGGTCAATCTGACAGCGGCGGAGCGCAAGATCATCTTCAAAACCGGGCCGAACAGCCTGTCATTTGTGACCAACGCATTGACGGCGGCGCAGATCAACCCGGCCATCTTACCCGTCAGTTTTAGCACGCCGGCTTTCCAGCGCGATGTAGACCTGTTTACCGTGCTGAACGAACTCGGCACGCTCGCCACATCCGTAGCTTCGCAGATTGACGACACGCGGCTGGCGGTCGGCGGCGAGGCGATGCAGCAAGCCACACAGGTTTACACCTACATCAAGGCCGCCGCCAAGATGACGCCCGGTTTGAAGCCCGTCGCCCAACAGTTAGGCGAACGCTTCCAGAGGGCCGGTAAGTCAAAGAAGACGGCCAAGCCGAGCGCCTAGACGATAATCTGCCAAATCAGCGCAATCCCTGTGATTGCTGAAGGTGCGTGGATGAGATTGAAGCTCTGAAGCTCAACAGTAAGCTTCGGAGTCTCACCACTGAAATTCAAAGACTCAACAATAAGCTTCAGAATCTCAACATTAAGATTTTGATTCTCATCATTGAAATTCTGAGATTCAACGTTGAAACACAGAATCTCAATGTTGAGATTCTGATTCTCAAAATTGAAACTCTGAAACTCAAGATCGAGATTTTGAATCTCAACGATGAAATATAAAATCTCAAAGCCGAGATTCTAAATCTCAACGTTGAGACTCGAAGATTCAACGATGAGATTCTGAACCTCATCATTGAATCTTCCGAAGTCACCGACGAGGCAGGCAGCTTGACGGTTGTCGCGCAAGTTTTTGTGTGCCTGCCTGAGAACCTGACCGATTAAGTTCAAAGGGGGATTAATAAGAGAGCGTTTCTGAATAGCCCCAGATAGCGATGAAAGGCAAAGATGCCGCAGAAAAATTACTTAGAGCGTGTTTTAAAATGAGCGCCGCAGGCGCGCAAGGTTTATAGAGCATTTCTGAAAAGTTAGTGAAAGCCCCGAAGGGGCGTAATTCAATAGCCCGGCGCAACGCGCCGGGGAGAAGTCAGGTTAAGCATACCAGCCCTGAAAGGGCGCAATATCCGAGCCGCCCCTGGGTTATCGCGCCCTTTCAGGGCTTACCCGGTTGCTGCTGCTGATCTTGGGGCGATGCCCCAAGCTATTGAATTACGCCCCTTCGGGGCTTTTCAGAAACGCTCTATAGAATATCAGCAATTCGTTTCACCAAGCTCCGTAGCACAATGGCATGAAGTGAGGCGGCTGACGCTTATCCAGCAAGCGGCTGATGCTTATTCAGCAAGCGGCTGACGCTTATCCAGCAGATGGCTTCGATTCAGCCCGATTCATCGGGCTTTCCCGAAGGGCAACTAGGCCAGCCGTTTGACGGCTGGTAGGCGAGGTCGCTTGATTTCTCAGCAGGGCGTTTCAACGTCCTTCTGGCGCAGGGCTTTAGCCGCCAACACGCAAATGGCTAAAGCCAGATGGGGGAAGCACGCTGAAGCGCGCTCAGCGAATCGCTGGCGGATGGCCAACCAGCGCTAAAAGCGCTGGCCTAGATGCCCTTCGGGAAAGGCTGCTGAAGCAGCCTGACTGATCATTGCTTAACTTGCTGAAGCAGCCTGATTGATCATTGCTTAACTTGCTGAAGCAGCCTGATTGATCATCGCTTAACTTCATGCCATCGCCTAACTTGCTAAAGCAGCCTGACTGACCGTCGCTTAATTTGCTGAAGCAACCTGATTAATCATCGCTTAACTTCATGCCATTGCCCCGTCGGGGCGAAATGCGCAGTACGAGAACATGCAAGGCGAGCTTTTGCGATTGATGATCAATTTCAAGCTCTGTTATCAGGTTCCGAACACGAAGTTCTACATCTGCTTGGGAGATTCGCAAAACCTGGCAATGACCAACAGCTTGGAGAATAAATCGGTGGTATCGTAATAACAGAAAAGACACCGGCGCAGCGGCTGCCAGGTAATTGACAGCCGCTGCGTTTGGGTTAAATCTTTCGCAGTTTCCAACTGCCACGGCGAAACATCAGGACGCCGGTGATGGCAATGCACGATTCCGCAATCGTGATTGCCAGAAAGACGCCCTGCGCTCCAAGTCCGGCGATGTTGGCCAGCGTATAGGCCAGCGGTATCTGAAACAGCCAGTAGCAGCCCAGGTTGATCCATGTCGGCGTCGTCGTGTCGCCTGCGCCGTTGAAGGCCGCCACCATCACCATGCCATAAGCGTAAGCGACATAGCCGTAGCTGATGAATCGCAGCGCATCGACGCCGTAAGGCACCACCGTCGCATCGGTCGTGAAGATGCGAACCAGCGGCTCGGCAAAGATCAAAAAGATAACCGTCACCAGGCCGAGAAACATCATGTTTATCAAGCCTGCCGACCATACCGAGCGCTCGGCGCGGTCGGGTTTGCCTGCGCCGAGGTTCTGCCCGACGAGCGTCGCTGCGGCATTGCTCATCCCCCACGACGGCAGCAAGGCGAAGATGATAATGCGAATGGCAATCGTGTAACCGGCAATCGCCGCGTCGCCGAACTCCGAGACGATACGCATCAATCCCAGCCAGCTTGCGGTCGCCACCAGGAATTGAAACATGCCGCCAACCGATACACGCAACAGCCTGAGCATCACGCCGAAGTCGAGCTTCGACAGGCGCACGCTCACCCTGACGCGCGCTGTTCCTGACGACAGCAGGTAAAGCTGAAGGATGACGCCCGCGCCGCGCCCGATGGTCGTCGCAATGGCCGACCCCGTAACTCCCAATCGCGGAAACGGCCCAAGCCCGAAAATCAGGCATGGATCAAGAATGATGTTGATTACATTCGCAAACCACAGGGCGCGCATGGCGATTGCCGCATCGCCGGCACCGCGAAAGATGGCGTTGTTCAAAAACAGCAGCATGATGACGACGTTGGTGCCGATGATCATCCGGCTGTAACCGCTGCCCGCCGCCTGCACCTCGCCTGATGCGCCCATCAAGTGAAACAGTTGCGGCGTGAAGAAGATGCCGACCAGGCCAACCGGTACGGATACGGCAATGCCGATGGCGATGGCCTGAAAAGCGGCGACCGACGCGCCCGGTTGATCTTTCTCGCCAATGCGCCGCGCCACCATTGCGGTCGTCGCCATACTCAATCCCATGGCCACGGCAAAGATAATCGTCAGCAGTGATTCGGTGATGCCGACTGCCGCCGCCGATTCCTTGCCGAGATGTGCTACCCAGAAGACGTTGACGATGCCGAACAGCGATTCCATCGACATCTCCAGCACCATCGGCACCGCCAGCAGGACGATGGCGCGACGGATGCTGCCTTCAGTGAAATCCTGACTGGAACCGGCGAAGGCTTCGCGCAAAGTTGCCAGCACAGACGAAGACTTTTGCGAACCGCGCGCGGCGGCAACAACAGATGCGGATTCCAATGGTTCATTCGTATATTGCATAAAATTGGTCTACGGGTTCGGAGCAGATGATGTTTCGCCAGACCGCCACGCGCATGGCGGGCGCATCTGACGCGCACAGAAAAGCAGTTTGGTAGGATTAGAGTTTCACGGCTCTTAAGATACTCGGTCGCTCGCTAAATTGCAATCCGATATACGAAGTCACGCGAATTGGCTAACGTCGCCTGTGGAGTGCAGTGAGCCGGTCACCACACTCCACAGGCGGCGGCTTACGCGGGTTCGTCCGACACTTTGACGATCAGCTTGCCGGTGTTCGAGCCATCGAACAGTTTGTTGAGCGCGGCGGGCGCTTGCTCCAGTCCCTCGACGACATCGACGCGATACTTGAGCTTGCCTTCCATCCACCACTTGCCCAATTCCATCATGGCTTCCATGGCGCGCGGCGCATAATCGCTGACCAGAAAGCCTTCAATCCGCGCCCGCTTGATAATCAACTGCGCCAGGTTAGCAGGGCCGGGCGACGGCTTTGACGCATTATACTGCGAGATCAAGCCGCACAGCGGAATGCGCGCGTGGAGGTTGATCCGGCTCAACACGGCATCGAGGATTTCGCCGCCGACATTTTCAAAATAAACGTCAATGCCGTTCGGGCAATGCTGCTTCAAGCCGTCGCTCACCGATTCGTTCTTATAATCAATCGCTGCATCGAAGCCGAGGTCGTCGACCAGCCAGCGACATTTTTCCGGGCCGCCGGCGATGCCGACGACGCGCAAGCCTTTGATCTTGCCGATCTGTCCGACGAGCGAGCCGACAGCGCCGGCGGCGGCTGAAACTACCAGCGTCTCGCCTTCGCTGGGTTTGCCAACGTCGAGCAAGCCGAAGTAAGCCGTCATGCCGATGTGGCCGAACAAGCCGAAATGTGCCGTCAACGGAATGTTTTTATCGTGCGGCAGCAGGTTCGCGCCGCGCCCGTCGCTGACCACATAATCCTGCCAGCCGAACAGTCCCTGGGCGATAGCGCCTTCGGGAAACTTGGAGTTGCGCGAAGCTTCGACGACGCCGAGCCCGCCGCCGCGAATCACGTCGCCGATCTGTATCGCTGGCAGGTAGGTGTCCGCCGCATTCATCCAGCCGCGATTGGTCGGGTCGAGCGACAGGTAAACATTGCGCACCAGGAATTCGCCGTCATTCAACTCCGGCAGGCTCGATTCAACGAAATTGAAATTGCTGTCCTGAACCAGGCCGACCGGGCGCGAGGCAAGCCGCCACTGTCGATTCACTTTTGCAGTCATTCTGAGGAGTCCTCCTTGAGGGGTGTTTTTTTAGAAGTCCGAACGAGCAGCGTGCTACGCACGAAGGCAAAAGGCAAGAGGCAAAAGGCAAAAGGCAAAAATAAATTGCCTCGCCACATCGCCGTACCGCATGACCGATGAGAAGACGAATGTCATAACTGATCCGGTACTTTTGCCTTTTGGTTTTTGCCTTTTGCCTTTTGCCTTTTGCCTTCCCATCAACGGGTGCCGTGTAGCTATTTTCGTTTGTAGGTGCCCATCAGACTCGCTTCGGCAAGCGTGTGGCCGTTCATCCCGTCAAGCAGTTGCTGCTTCGTCCGGCCTGCGGGCAGATTGAGCACCGTATCAAGCGCATAGAGCTTGAAGTAATAGCGATGCGGATTACCCGGCGGCGGGCACGGGCCGCCATAGCCGGGATGGCCGAAGTCGTTGCGGCCCTGAATAGCGCCATTGGCGAGCGTTTCGCTTTTCGGGAGGTTTTCGGCAAGCTCTGTGACATTTGGTGGCAAATCATACAAAACCCAATGAACCCAGATCTTCGCCGGCGCGTCGGGGTCATCGCAGATGAGCGCAAAACTCCTGGTGCCCGCTGGAGCCTCGCTCCACTTGAGCGGCGGCGACACGTCCTGGTCGTCGCAAGTATATTTGATCGGAATCGCCGCGCCTTCCGTGAAAGCATCGCTGGTTATCTTGAAAGCCGTCGTCATACTGGCCTCCTTCGACTGATTAGCATTCTCATGCCGCGCGCACGCCGCAAGAAAAACCATTGCTACGAACAGGCAGAAGCAGGCATGTGCGCGTTTCGAGTTCATAGCCGGATGCGTCCACAGGCAGCGTTGATGTGTGGCTACCTGATGAAGCGTAGATTGATCGCCGGCATTATGGCAAGGCGCGCGGCTTCAACTAATGATCTGTTGCAGATGATGCCGCAAATGTCTGACGTAATCTTCGGCGATAAAGCCGAGCGTCATGGGCGCGCTGTCGCCGACCGTACAGGCCACATCGAGCTTATCTGGTGGAATTCGCGCCATGATGCGCAGCAGGTGCAGGTTGTAAGCCTGCCAGAGGGCCACCAGATCGCTCCACGCCGCATCAGCGTAACCGTTGCGCTCGACCCAGCTTTCCTGCTCGTAGCCGGGAAAGGCATGCGGGCCGTCGAATTGCGCGCGAATGAATCGCTGGTGATTGTTGGCGGCTGAATCGATCAGATGGCCGAGCAATTGTTTGCGCGACCATTTATCCGAAGCCAGCGGCGCTGACGTTTGCGCATCGTTGAGTTGCGCGAACTCGGCGGCGGCTTCATCAACCGCGCGCTGCAAATCTTCAATCACGGTTTGCATAGTGCTTCCTTTCAAGAGGCCAATCGTTGGCCATTGCGCTTTTGCCCGCGCATTGACACAGGCAGCGGATGTTTGCCAATATGCTTCTGCCGGCCCTGTAGCTCAGTGGATAGAGCGCAACGCTCCGGACGTTGAGGCCGTAGGTTCGATTCCTACCAGGGTCGCCTTCCCTTTTATCTCCTTGATATGTTTTTCCCACGAATAATCGGCTGCGTACTTGATCAACTTCTGCTGCTTGTTCTTCGTGGGCGTCAATCTCAGTCGCCCTTCCGTTCTGTGCATCTCTGTCGGCACAGCGTACAGATCATCCGTCTGCGGGCAGTAAACCGCAAAGTAATCTGCTTCACCCTCGCGGTAAGGACGGCGCGTTTCATAGCCGCCGCCCCGTCGGCGCTGGCTGTGGTAGCGCAGGCAGCCGCCAGCAAGCCAGGCCGTCTTTACCTGTATCTTGAGCAGGCGACCACCGGCATCGACTACAAGATCATAACTTGCGCCGGTTCCAAACGGGATGCTGACTATCAAGCCGGCGTTGATGTAGGCGGACAGAACGATTCCTTCACTGCGATTGCCTCGCTCATAGGTTTGCATCTTCTCGCACCTCCACAATGATTTTGGGGAAGTTGAGATTGATCATTCCGGCGCGGCTTGCGCATCAGTGATTATTCTCCGTGTCGCGCGGATAGCGTTGCAACATGCCGTCTTCCTTCATCAGCCGTTCGATGCCGTCCATGTCCATCGGCACGAAGTCGGAGAGGATTTCGGCTTTCGTGTCGGTAATCACAATCATGTCTTCGAGGCGGACGTAAATTTTCTCTTCAGGCACGGTCAGGGCCGGCTCTATGGTGAAGACCATGCCGGCGCGCAGCGGCCCGCCGTACTCGCCGACATCATGTGTCGCCATGCCAACCCAGTGCCCTAACCCGGCGCGCGGATTCTTCGCCGAGGCGGCGTAAGAGGTGACGAATTGCTGCGCCGCTTTTTCATAAATCGGCTTGGAAAACTTCGACGAGGCAAGCAACTGCTCCATCACTTTCAAGGCTTCCAGCTTAATGGCCTGGGGCGTCACGCCCGGGCGAATGGCTTTCAAGATGGCCTGATAACAGCCGAGATAAAAGCCGTACAGTTCGCGCTGCCACGGGTTGAACTTGCCGTTGACCGGCATCATGCGCGTCAAATCCGATTGGTAATAGCCGACATCGGGCGCAAAATCCATCAGCAGAAAATCGCCGTCTTCCATGCGCCGCTTGCCGACATTGTAATGTGGATACCATGCGTTGCGCCCGCTGGCGATGAGCGAGTAATACGATTCGCCCTGCGCGCCGTTGCGATAGTAAACGTACTTCGCCATGGCATCGAGTTCGTACTCCTGTATGCCTGGCTCGGTCGAGCGCATGGCTTCCATCAACGCCAGCCCCGAAAGGCGCGTCGCTTTGCGAAGCAAGGCGATCTCGCGCGCACTCTTGATCAAGCGCAACTGGTCAAGCGTCGGCGATAAATCCTTCACTTCGATCACCGGAAAGCGGGCGCGCAAGGTTTGCACGAACATCCCTTCGCGCGACGGCACGCCATCGAAAGGATCAGCAGCGCGGTCGGCGACGACGCGCAAGGCCAGGTCGCGGCTCATCGCAAAGCCTTCGGCGGGGCTGTAGGGCGTGTAAACCGTGCGCTTGAAGAAAGCAAAGCGCACCAGGTGCTCGTTCAACAGATCGTTGCCGAAGACCCCGTCAACCCCGGCCAACTGGCGCACGAGATCGCCGTCTTCGGCTGAAAGCATCTTGCCTTCGCCACGCTCGCGGCCTTCGTTGCGATGCGGCAAGTAAACCGTGGCGCGCCGCGCCGCGCCGTCCAACAACAGGTAGGCGTGCGGCACTTCGATGCCGCAGAGATAATAAAATTCGTTCGATTGGCGAAAGCGCGTGTAACCGGCAGGGCTTGCCGCGCCTTGAACCAGCGCAATGCCGTTTTCGCCGATGGCGTCGTAAACTTTGGCGCGCCGCGCGGCGAATTCTTCGGGCGGGAAATCAGGAGTGAACAGCGGAAAACCTTCCTGCGCCAACACGGATGCGGGGGCAATCAGCAACCCCAGCGCGATAAGCAAACGCAGCTTCTTCATGGCGATCTCCTTTTGAGTTTAGTGTGCAGACCGATTTACCGAATGAGCCGCGAATGTTATACCACTTGGCGCGGCGAATGTGAATTTGCGGCGGGCGCGATCAGCCAAGGTCTGCGGCGGCATTGGAATCTTGGTGGTTTGAATGGCAATATACCCTTTGTATAGCGACAAGAAAGGATTGGCGCAGCGTGGCGATACGAGCAGTCTCTTTTGATTTTTGGAACACCTTGTTCACCGAACAGCCGGGCGGCTATGCGCTCTATAAGCAGAGCCGTTTGCGCTTGCTCGAAGACGCCCTGCGCGATTGCGGCAACTTCACCGGCGCGCAACTTAAAGCCGCCTGCCATACGGAATCTGAATTACACAATCAAATCTGGCGCACCGAACACCGCACGCTGGCGACTGCCGAGCGCCTGGGCCGCATCCTTGCGCATCTGGAAGCCTGCTTGCCTGAGGCGTTGATGGCCGAGATGGTCAAGGCGGTCGAAGAAGGCATTCTCGAACGTCCGCCGGTGCTGGTTGAGGGCGCGCGCGCGGCGCTCGAACACCTGGCGGGCCGTTATCGTCTGGGGATCATCTCGGATGTCGGCTTTTCGCCGGGCCGCATATTGAAACAGATACTGGCCGCCAACGATCTGCTCGACGCCTTCGATTCGCTGGTCTTTTCCGACGAAGCCGGACGGTCGAAACCGCACCGCCAGGTTTTTGAAAAGACCGCCGCACAGCTTGAGGCCGCGCCCCGCGAGATCGCCCACATCGGCGACCTCGAATTCACCGATATCGTCGGTGCCAAACAATCCGGCTATCGCGCGATTCGCTTTACCGGGGTGACGCCAATGCGCGAAGGCGAAATCACGGCTGCCGATTTGGTGATCGCCGATTATGCGTTGCTGCCGCAACTGCTTGAAAATTTGTAATCAAAATGACAAAGGATTAAAGATGAAGCTGCTGAGTTTGCCGGAAGCCGAAGGCTCTATGGACATCGACATCAAGCTGACCGCAGTGCGCGCCTCGCGCTATCGCGTCTTCGGTTCATCGGAGCGCATCCCGCATGGGGAACTGGCGATTGTCGATCTGCGCGACGGCGCGCCGCCTGATGATTTCGAGGCGCGCTTCAAAGTGCTCGACCGCCATCCGGGAAAAGCCATCATGCTGGTGCGGCGGCTTGGCTAGTTTGATTATTAATAACCTCGTTGTTTACTATCTTCCCTTCATCATAAACGTAGACTCGCTTTTCGTTGCGCGGATGGATTTCGCTTTGAAACATCAAAGCCATTTTGAGATGAATCACAAAACCCGCGCACGCTCCTGTAACGAACTCGCCAGATAATTTCCGGCTTATCGCCGTCGCCGGGCGACCCTCCTGCGAATCATCAGTTCTCAGCGCCGACCAGATTGATAAGGCGTATTACATCGGCTGGCGCGATTGATCGCCCGGCGAGCCTGTGCTAAAGTAAGGCCACTCATAAAATTCCGTAAAACGGCGCATTAATTGCTATTAGTTGAGCAGCTAGACGGAAACCGGGTCTCAAGATAGTCTTGCTAAAAATCAGTGGAAATAATAAGTCAGGCAATTTCATTGCTCTACATTAGGAAAGCCTTGCGGAATAGGCGTGTCTATAGAGCATTGCTGAAAAGTCAGTGAAAGCCTTGAAAAGGCGTAATTCAATAGCCCGGCGCAACGCGCTGGGTAGAAGTCAGGTTAAGCACCCCAGCCCTGAAAGGGCGCAATATCGGAGCCGCCCCTGGGTTATCGCGCCCTTTCAGGGCTTACCCGGTTGCGGCTGCTGATCTTGGGGCGATGCCCCAAGCTATTGAATTACGCCCCTTCGGGGCTTTTCAGAAACGCTCTATAAATCAAGATCAGCGATTTATCATTTGTCAGTTCTGACCGGTGAGGTTTTTGCGGATCATCCAGTTTGTATGCCGAGGATATATTTTGTCCAGGTCTGCTCATGATTCATTTGGCTTGAGGTTGTCATTTCTGGCACGGGGTTTCAGCACAACCCATGCGAGTCTGGGTATAGGGAATCGGCAAGCACCTATGCCCAATAGCTTGTAGCTCCGACGCGGCGCGCGATGCCGCTTCTGCGGACGCTCACGGCAGTTCACCAGTTCAACCATTCCATCGGGTATATCGAACAACGGGTACGGGTTTTTGTTCGCGACGACTCAGTTGTAGAGATGCGGTCCGGGCAAAGATGTAACTCAACCCTGAAATCGGTCGCCTGCCCGGCCCTGCCTCTGCGGGTTCGAAGCTTCAGCCTGCCCAAACGCAGGCATTCCGTGTAGCCCCACATAAAGGAGAATCGACCATGCCAAGTATTTCCAAGAGGAATAGAAAGAAAGAAAAAGAGATCGAAGACGCTGCAAAAAACCGGCGCGAGATCATCGCCGCGCAATTGAGCCGGCGCGACATGCTCAAGCTGGGACTTTTGAGCAGCGCCGGGTTCCTCGTTCCCATCAGAGGCTTGAGCGCTCGCGCCCGCAACAGCGCCGGTGCGCTTTACGACGGGAATCCGAGCAGCCCGCCGACCACCCCCTTCACGCAGCCGTTCACCCGGTTTGTTGTGAAGCAGCCGGTGCCGTCGCTCAATCCGGCACCCACCATTGCTCCAAACACCGCCGCCGGTGAAGGCCGCACCATCGCTCATCAGGCGTTCACACAGTTTCCGCCGGTGAAGTTTTATGAGGTTACGCAACAACCGGCGAATGTCAGCGTGCATCCGCAGCTTCCCATCCAACCGCTCTGGGGGTTCGATGGCATGGTGCCTGGGCCCTTGTATGTCGCTCACTACGGCGAGCCTATACTGGTTCGCAATCACAATAACCTGCCCACGAATAATGGCGGCTTTGGCAAGAACTCGGTGACGACCCATTTGCACAACGGTCATACGCCGTCGGAAAGCGATGGTTTCCCTTGCTACTTTTTCGAGAACGGGCAGTTTTATGATCATCACTACCCGAATGTCTATGCCGGTGTTCTCTCGACGCATCAGGCTCAGGGTGGCGACATCAACGAGGCGATGAGCACCCTGTGGTATCACGATCACCGCGTCGATTTCACCTCGCAGAACGTCTATAAGGGCCTCGCAGGGATGTACATTCTCTTTAACGATCACGACACCGGCAACGAAACGACCGGCTTCCATCTGCCGAGCTTTGGTGACGGCGTTGGCGACGACAGCAACTTTGATGTGCCAATGTTGTTCAGCGACCTGCTCTTCGATTCGCAGACCGGGCTGGCGGCCTTCGACACGTTCAATTTTGATGGAGTGCTCGGCGACCGTTTCCTGGTCAACGGCAAGATTCAGCCGGTGATGCATGTTCATCCGCGCCGCTATCGCTTCCGCTGGTTGGATGCCGGGCCGTCGCGTTTCTACCAGATGTTTTTGACCGACCTCACCAATCTGAACGCCCACAACATGTTCTGGCAAATCTCAACCGACGGCAATCTGCTGCCGCGTCCGTATCAAGTCGAGAGCGTCCGGCTAGGGGTGGCCGAGCGCGCCGACGTGATCATCGATTTCTCGCAGTATGCCGGCAAGACACTCTACATCGAGAACCGACTGGAGCAGACCGACGGGCGCGGCCCCAGCGGAAACGTTTTGAACGCCGGCCAGGGGAATCGCATCCTGAAGATTATCGTCGATCTGCCGACGGTAGCCGACAACAGCGTCAACCCGGCGACGCTTCCCGCTTTCTACACGCTGCCGAACAAGACGGCGACGCCGCGCATCATTCGCAATTTCAAGTTCGAGCGCGGCAACGGACAATGGCAGATCAACGGCAAGTTCATGGACTGCAACGAAGTGCGGGTTCAGGTGCAACAGAACTCCATCGAGCAGTGGAACATCTTCAACAATTCCGGCGGCTGGCAGCATCCGGTTCACATTCACTTCGAGGAATTCCAGTTTCTATCGATCAACGGCGCACCGCCGCCTACCTCGCCACTCGTGCTAAACGGGCGCAAGGATGTCATCCGGCTGGAGCACAATATGCAGACCAATTGCTTCTTCCGCTTCCGTGACTTCAGCGGCAAGTATCCGATGCATTGTCACAACGTGGTTCACGAAGACCACGCCATGATGCTGGTCTGGGAGATCGGCCCAACCGGAGACAACAACACGAATCCGTAGCTCGAAGCTGACCGGCGCGCGCTTCCAAGCGTTAGCCGGAAGAGCCTCTGAGCAACGAGAAAGGAGATGCCAAATGAAACACGTCGGTAGAAAAATCATGACCGGGCTGCTTGCCGCGATGTTCGTAAGCGGCTGGTTCCTCACGCCGGTTGGCGCGCAACCGCTTCCTCCCGGCAGCCAATCGCCGCGCCAGCGAATCGCCGCCGCGCATTTTCCGAATGTTACTTTAACCACTCAGGATGGCAGGAAAGTGAAGTTCTACGATGACCTGATCAAAGACAAAATTGTCGTCATCAACTTCATGTATGCGGAATGCACGGGAGTTTGCCCCGGCATCACTGCCAATCTGGCGAGAGTGCAAAAGCTGCTCGGAGATCGAGTCGGACGCGACATATTCTTTTACTCGATTACGCTCAAGCCGGAACTCGACAGCCCGCAGAAACTCAAAGCCTATGCCGCAATGCATGGGGCTGGCCCAGGATGGCTGTTTTTGACGGGCGCTCCCAGCGACATCGAATTACTTCGCCGCAGTCTCGGCTTTACCAACCCCGATCCGAAAGAGGATGCCGACAAGTCGAATCACATCGGCAACCTGCGATACGGTAATGAAGCGCTCATGCAATGGGCGGCATGCCCTGGCCTGGTGCGCCCCGGTTACATCGCTGAATCAATCGGCTGGGTAGATTGGCCGAAGGAGAATAAAGGTGGAAAAGGAGGTAACAAATGAACTGGAAACCTTTGATCAAGACCATGCGAAGAGCAGTGTGGTTAATGGTATTTGTCGCGGCCAATCTGCTGGGCAGCAAAGCCCTACAGGCGCAGACCCCGACATCTACACCGCCACCGGATACAACCGTACAGACCTCAACCACGCCGGTTGGCGACGGGCCGGAAGCCCTGGCTTATGACGGAGCGAACCTCTGGGTGACGAATCAATTCTCCGATATGGTCACGAAAATCCGCGCCAGCGACAGCACGAGCCTGGGAGTTTATTCGGTGGGTACGCGCCCGGTGGCGATCCTCTATGACGGCACCAACATTTGGGTGGCGAACCTGTTAAGCAACAACGTGACGAAGCTGCGGGCGAGCGACGGGCTGAAGCTCGGCACTTATGCTGCCGGCAACGGCCCAGGCGGGCTGGCTTATGACGGAGCGAATCTCTGGGTGGCTGCCCGCAACGATAACACGGTGGTAAAACTGCGGGCGAGCGACGGGCTGAGGCTCGGCACCTACGCCGTCGGCAGCCGTCCCATGGCGGTTCTTCATGATGGCACGAATATCTGGGTGACCAATAACTTTAGCAACGATGTGACCAAGCTGCGCGCGACGGACGGGGCGAAGCTGGGAACTTATGCCGTAGGTCGAGGCCCGTTCGGCGCGGCCTTTGACGGAACCAACATTTGGGTGGCGAATTTTTTCAGCGGCAACGTCACCCGTTTGCAGGCGGCGACGGGGGCAGTGGTCGGCACTTATGCCGTAGGCGACGGCCCGGCTGGAATGTTGTATGCCGCGTCCAACATCTGGGTGGTGAACAATGGCAGCAACAGCGTGATGAAGCTGTCGCCGGTCAACGGCAGCATCGTCTCGACATTTGCCGTAGGCCGTAGCCCTTACAGCGTACTCTTTGATGGGGCGAACATCTGGGCAGCCGATGCGGGCAGCAACTCGGTGACCAAGCTCAGCCGCACGACGGCAACCGGAACATCAGCGATTCCCTGATGACACATACGGCTGAGTTGAGATTCCGCCGCGACCGCGCGGGACGCCGCTAGAGCTTCTATGCAGTGCCAAGGGGACGATGTGATGAACTCGCATCGTCCCCTTGGCGATCTCAAGATGGATTTTCTGATAGAGACAATTTGGCACCGGGGCGGCTAGGGCACGGGCCGACATCGGGTTGCTCACCAGGGCGGTTCGTCTTTGAGCCTGACCAGCAGTTTGATTGCTTCTTCGTGAGTTAAATTGTCCCGTGATTGTTTGCCGGTCAAATCCATCAGCATGGCGCGTTGCGACTTTCGGTCATTGGGCCGCGCTTTTTCAAGATACTTGAGTATTTCGGCCTTTTGTTCGTCGGTTGCCAATAAGTCGGGGGTGGCGGCTTTTTCTGCCGGCGGTTGTTTTTTAGGCGATGCCGGGGCCGGCGATGCCGGTTCGCGCTTTGCGGTTTTTTCCTGTGAAAAGCGCGCCATCTTTTCCATCTCCTCGCGGCTGGCAATGCCGCGCCGCACTTCAAATCCGGCCATTGCCAGGGCGCGGCCTACAGAACTGGTCTCGCAGACCTCTATGTAGCTGGTGCGCTGGATGTAGCCTTCGGTCTTCAATTCATAAGCATGGCCGGTTGCCGCAGGCAACGCATCATCGGCATTGCGATAGACTTCGGCGCGCATCAGGATGAAGCCGCGTTCGGGATCGTGCTCGATAATGTGCGTGATGATGCGGCCATCAGGATAGCGCTCGTAAAATTTTTCGATTCTTTCGGCAACCGTGACGTAATCCTGAAAGGCCCCGGTTTTTAATGACGTTTGCGGCACGCTTCACCTCCTGAAGTCTTTTCTGCCTGAACAGATTTTGTAATTTAAACTTCCAAATCAAATTGGCGATGGGCGCAATCAGCCGGCGCGCGCGCCGTTGGGCACGGCGCGTTCCGGCACGGCCAGCGCCGGCTGAAGGCCGTCGGCGTAGCCGATGTCGAACAACATGCCTTCGCTCAGTTCGCCCATCATTTTCTTCGGCGCAAGGTTGACGACAAACAGCGCCTGCCGGCCTTCGATCTCTTGCGGACGCTCACGCTCCTGCTTCATCCCGGCCAGTATGGTTCGCTGATGGTCGCCAAAGTCAACCGTCAGCTTCAACAACTTGTCGGAGCCTTTCACTTCCTCGACGCGGACAATCGTGCCGACGCGCACATCCAGCTTCTCGACATCGGCAAAAGAGATCGTCGGCTTGATCGGCGACGGTTGCAGACTCTCCATGATTTGTGACCTCAATCACCTACTGTTCAATCCGTTTTACCGCCTTCGGCTCGCGTGCTCTTGAGCAGTTGAACGACTTCCGCGTGACCTTCGGCTTCGGCCAGCGATAACGCCGTCTGGCCTTTTTGATTCTTAACGCTCGCATCGGCTCCGGCGGCGAGCAGCAGTCTGACGGTCTCCGTGCGGCCTCTGAGCGAGGCCGCCAGCAGCGGCGTGTCGCCATTAAGGTTTCTGGCGTTCACCTCAGCCCCGGCAGCCAGCAAGATTCTCGCGACTTCGACGCGGTCGTCTATCGCGGCATACATCAGCGCCGTGTCGCCGTCGCTATCTTTCACATCGAGACGCGCCCCGGCTTTCAGCAACTCGTTGACGATTGGCGCGTGACCGTCTTTTGCAGCGAACATCAGCGCCGTCGTGCTCATGCGGCTATCGTTGGGATTAGCGCCCGCCGCCAGTTTGCGCGCGACCGTCTGATGACGGCCTTTGCGCGCCGCCTCAATCAACGAGTCCTCGCCATAACCGAAACCCGTAAACGAAGACAGCACCATATACGCCAGCATCACCAGCGGCATAACTAGCCAGGTAATCGCGGCGCGGCTCATCCGTCCGGGTCGTTTGACGGTTTCTGCCTGCCAGTCGCGCGTGCCCTGCTCGTCGAGCATTTCGCCTCTCGCCTGCCGCGCTTTGAAGTAGAGCGTCGCTATCGGCACCGCACAATAGGCCGTGTGCATGACGGTCAGCAGAAACCAGCAGTAGATGACGATGAAATTTCTGAACGTCGGCACCATCATTGCCGCGAGGGCGTCGGCGCGCGTGCCGCCAAACACAGTCGCCATCACAGCCGTCATGAAGGGGAACAACAGCAGCGATGATAAGCCGATGCCGAAATCGCGCGCCAGCAAGGCGGCGGCTATCGAGCGCAGCGGGCCGATAAGCTGGCGCGAGCGCGCCAGTGCCGCAGCAGTGCGGGTTTCTTCCATCATCACCACCGACGGTGCCAACGCATCATCAATGTAGGCCCGCGCACCGGGCACGACGAGCTTTGCCAGGCCAAACAGGATGCGCGCAAAACTCTGCGCGCTGGTCGCGACGAGCGCCGGCAGGCGGCTGGCAGTTGCTTTGATAATCTCTTTGGGCTTCACGGCGGCAGTCGACTTCCGTTGCAACTCAACCGTGGCAATCGTGCAGGCGGCGATGCACATGCGCGTCGCCAGCAGCACAAGTAAATACAATGTAATGTAAAATCCCAACGTCGCCGCAGGCGAATGCACCAGCCAGGGGTTGAGCGCCAGGCTGGCCGCAAAGCTGACCACGGCGAACGGCGCATAAATGACGAGCGATAATATAAAGAAGACGCGCTGCGCCATGTAGTAATGCGACTTCGCGGCGCGCAGGATTTGGGTTTCGCCTTCAGCGGTGGCGCGAAAAGCACTGGCGAACGCTTCGGCAGTCGGCGGACGATCCGCAGGATTTTTGGCAAGCGACGCCATGACGAGGCCGGCAACAGCGGCGGGCACATCCGGGCGCTTCGCGCCGAGCGGCGGCGGCGCGTCTTCCGTGTGTTTACGCATCAACTCAGTCATATCGCCCTTGAATGGCGCTTCGCCCGCCAGCGATTGGTAAACGATAACCCCCAGGCTGTAAATGTCCGAGCGCGCGTTGAGCGCTTCGCTGCGGCATTGTTCGGGCGACATATAAAGCGGCGTGCCCATGATCGAGCCGACGCGCGTGAGATCAACGGCAGAGATGTCGCTGCTCAGACTGATTGCCGACGAACTGTTTGACGAGGCCGCGCGTGCGCTGGTTGACGATTGCGAGCGCACGCTTCCAGATGACTGCGACGCCGCCACGGATGACCTTGAATGACGCAGGCTGGCGGGCTCGGAAAGCGAATTGATTTCATCGCCGTCGCTCGCCGCCAGCGGTTGAATGCGCGTCGCGCCGTCATCATCAGCATTGCTGACGATTGCCGGCTGTATGCGCGTCGCTTCGCCTTCTGAGAGATTAGTTACACTGGCCGGCTGTATGCAGGTTGCCGCTTCATCAGGCGCTGCGGGCTGCACGAGCGTGGCGTCTTCGTTGCTCGGCGCATCGTTTGCCGCAAAGGGTTGAACGAGCGTGGCGCTCTCGCTGGTGGCCGTATCGTCTGCGGTGGCGGATTGAATCAGCGTCGCGCTTTCGTTATCAAGAACGGCGGCGGCGCTTTCAGATTGAATAAGCGTTGCGCCTTCAGTGGTCGGCGCAGTCGTCTGAGGTTGATCGAACGACACGGTCTGTTCATCCGCAGTAATCGCAGTGACGGCGGCTGGCGAATTGGCTTGCAGATTCGTGCGCCCGGTTTGCCGCGCGGTTGTTTGCCCGCCCGCCTCGACAGTCTGCGGGCTCTGGCTGGTCACGCGCGTCGTCGCATCGACAGCGCCCGCGCCGTCGCTCAAGTGGAGTTCATTCGGATCGCGCAGCTTGGCCAGGCCGAAATCGAGCACCTTGGCGATATAGCCGCCGCGCCCGTCCGGTTGCAGCCAGATGTTATCGGGCTTCAAATCGCGGTGAATAACTCCCAGCTTGTGAGCGTTGCCGACGGCCAGGCAGATCTGCTCAAGAATGTCGGTGACCAGCGGCAGCGGCAGCTTGCGGCGCTCTTTCAGCATATCGCCGAGCGAGCCGCCGTCGAGGTATTCCATCACCAGATAAGCCACCGGCTCGCGGCCTACCTGGGCGAAACCAAAATCTGTAACATTGACCACATTGGGATGGCGCAGCCGGCCTGCGGCTTCAGCTTCGCGGCGGAAGCGTTCGACGAATTCGGTGTTCGCCATAAACTGTGGCGCGATGACTTTGAGCGCCACGGGCCGCTTGGTGCCGAGATGCGTCGCCAGATAGACCGTCCCCATGCCGCCCTGTCCGAGTTGCTTGTCGAGTTGGTACTTGCCATCCAGCACCTGGCCGATAAGTTTTGTAAGTTTCGACATGATGGACGCTCACGGACGCAAACAGCCTCGCGCATCTGACCATTGCGCGAGGCAATAGAGTATAGCCGCCCGCCTGCGAAAAAGTCAGGCGCATTTGACTTCATTCGATCCGAAGCAATATACTCGCCGCTGCTCAGATCACAAGTCAAACGTTAAGCGCACTAACTTCAGATCAGCCCGATCTGCGGGCCACAATCTACAATTGTATTGGATTCGTAACCCAAGGGTTCTCATCGAGCCCAAGAATAGCGGCACATAAAGAGGCACATGAAATTGATAAAAATCACTATACCAGTTTTTGCCAGAGCGATAGGGCGTGGCGCGCGAATGCTTCTGGTGTTTGCTCTCGCCGGGTTGCTGCTTGCTCCGCAGACAAGTCATATGGCGGTGACGGCTCCGAGCGATCTTGATACGACGTTCGGAATGGGCGGCAAAGTCAGGACTGACTTTACCGGCGGCATAGACCGAGCAGGGGTCATCGCCCTTCAGGCAGATGGCAAGATCGTCGTCGGAGGACTCACGGTACTATCCAACATTCCGGAATCCCCACAGACCTTTGGGCTGGCTCGCTATAACCTGGACGGCAGTCTCGATCTCACATTCGGGTCGGGCGGGAAAGTAGGAACTGGCTTTGGCCCGCCAGGCTTCGGAGGCTCATCCATAGGGGATATGGCAATCCAGCCGGACAATAAGATTGTTGCCGCCGGCTTTAATGGCTCAGTGGCGGACTTGCACGGTGATGCCGTCGTTGCGCGCTACACGCTCAATGGCAGCCTCGATGCGACGTTCGGCTCAGGCGGGAGAGTCACGATACACTTCGCGGGCAGTATTTCTGCCGCTAACGCGATAGCGCTTCAACCAGATGGCCGGATGATTATCGGCGGGTATGATATTACCCCAAACGCGACCCCCGATACCGTTCGCGCCCTGGCGCGCATCAACGCCAATGGCGCGCTTGATCCGACCTTCGGCTCAGGCGGAAAGGTATTAAGCAGTAAAGGCAGGATTAGAAGACTCGCCCTGCAACCGGATGGGAAGATTGTCGCTGTGGGAGAATCCGCTCCGATGGTTCAACGCTTTAACCCGAATGGCAGCCTTGATGCAACGTTCGGCTCTGGCGGCGAAGTCGATACGCCTGGTTTTGGCTTATCGGCTAACGATGTCGCGTTGCAGGTGGATGGCAAAATCGTTTGTGCCGGTAGCGCGCATAATGGTTCAGACATCGCACTGATCCGCTACAACCCCAATGGCAGCCTGGACACTTCTTTCGGCTCTGGTGGTGTAGCCATAAACGATCTTGGCAATGATGACGCCGCCTACGGTGTGGCCATCCAGAGCAATGGGAAAATCGTTATCGCAGGAACCAGCAACCAGAAGTTCACGGTCTTGCGTTATAACTCAAACGGCACCCTCGACCCTACCTTTAATCCGGGGCCGCCTGATTTCGGCTGCATGGATCCGCCGTCGCCTCGCCTATTTGACTATGCTGCTGATCCGGCGATCCAGGTGGATGGCAAGATTGTCGCAGCCGGGTCGGCCTGTCTGAATACAGACTTTGTGCTTGCAAGGTACATCGGCGATCCGGCCTTTGATTATTGCGTTCAGGATGAAAGCAACGGCAATTTGCTAAAGCTCAATTCGATCACCGGCGACTACCAGTTTATGGGATGCAGAAGCGGGCTCACGCTTGGCGGAAAAGGCACTTTAATCAAAAGAGGCAGCCTGCTTTTTCTGCAAGTCGTCGCCAATGACCGTAGAATAATGGCCAGTATTGATCGCGGCACAAACCGAGGAACAGCTTCTGTACAGGTCTTCTCGCCGGCCAGTAACTTTACCATCATGGATAGAAATATCAGCAATAATAGTTGTGCCTGCCCGTGAGCGCCTTTTAGAGGTTGGCAAATAATTTCAATCTGTAGCACAAACTACGATTTGCGTTATCTGGCTGGTTGTCGCCTTTACTGATCGGATTGCGCCGCATCGCGCCCGACCGGGCTTTGGCTGCTGCGCTGCTATGGCAACGGCGCTTGCAGGTTTATTCCCATTCAATCGTTGACGGCGGCTTGCTGCTGATGTCGTAGACGACGCGGTTGACGCCGCGCACTTCGCTGACGATGCGTGAAGAAATTTTTTGCAGCACGTCGTAAGGCAGACGCGCCCAGTCGGCGGTCATGCCGTCGAGCGAGTCGACGGCGCGAATCGCAACGGCATTCTCATAGGTGCGTTGGTCGCCCATCACGCCGACCGACGACACCGGCAGCAGCACGGCGAAGGCTTGCCATATCTGGTCGTAGAGATCGGCGCGGCGAATCTCTTCGATGACGATATAATCGGCTTCTTGCAAAAGCGCGACGCGATCCGGCGTTACTTCGCCCAGTATACGCACCGCCAGGCCAGGCCCAGGGAACGGCTGCCGCCCGATGATCTCTTCCGGTAAGCCGAGTTCGCGCCCGACGCGCCGGACTTCGTCTTTGAACAATTCGCGCAGCGGCTCGATCAATTTCAGGTGCATCTTTTCGGGCAGACCGCCGACGTTGTGATGTGACTTGATGACCGCCGACGGGCCTTTCACGGAAACCGATTCGATGACATCAGGGTAGAGCGTGCCCTGCACGAGATAATCGACCTTGCCGAGTCTGCGCGCCTCTTCCTGAAAGATTTCGATGAACTCATTGCCGATGATCTTGCGCTTGCGTTCAGGGTCAGCGACGCCGGCAAGCCGTGTCAAGAAGCGCTCGCCCGCCGCCACCCCGACGACATTCAAATCCATCTCGCGGTAGGCGTCGAGCACTTCGGCATATTCGTTCTTGCGCAGCAATCCCGTGTCAACAAAGATACACGTTTGCCTATCGCCAATCGCTCGCGCCACGAGCGCCGCCGCGACCGATGAGTCAACGCCGCCCGACAACCCGCACACCGCATGGCCGTCGCCGACTTGCTGGCGAATCCCGGCGATGGTCGTCTCGATGAATGACGCCATCGTCCAGTCGCCGCGCAGATGGCAAACATTGATCAGAAAATTGCGCAGGACATCTTTGCCACGCGGCGTGTGCGCGACCTCCGGGTGAAACTGCACACCGTAGAGATTGCGCTCCGGGTCTTCGACTGCACCGATGGCAGCTTCTGTAGTGGCCGTTACAGAAAAGCCTGCGGGCGGGCGGCTGACGTAATCGCCGTGGCTCATCCAGGCTTTGACCGGCGACGGGATGCCGTCGAGCAAGCGGCTTCCCGGTTTGATTTCGAGTTCGGCCTGGCCGTATTCGCGGCGCGAGGATGGCAAGACTTCGCCGCCGAGAAACTGCGCCATCAACTGCACGCCGTAGCAGATGCCGAGCACAGGGACGCCAAGATCGAGCACCGCCGGGTCAGGGTGCGGCGCGCCTTCTTCGTAAACCGACGACGGCCCGCCCGACAAGATGAGGGCGCGCGGCCCTCTGCGGCGCAACTCGGTTAGCGACGTATTGAAAGGAACGATTTCGGAATAGACGCCAAGCTCGCGCACGCGCCGCGCGATCAGTTGGGTATATTGGCCGCCGAAATCGAGGATGAGAACGGTTTCATGTTCGTGGGTCATAATGGATTAAACGTGATTATACGGGGGCGGCTGGCCGCGCGCAAAGCGCACGCTTCGGCGCGGCGGCTGAATCCATCGCGACGCTGGGCAGTTAACCTTTGGCCTGAACTTTGGCCGTCAATTCGCTAATCGCTTTGTCGATGCGGCGGGCGCGAGTTTCGGGTTTTTTGGCTGCTTCAATCGCCTGCACGTATTCCTTGCGATGCGTGTAGCTCGCTTTATCCCACGCCGCCTGCGCCGTTCGGCTGGCGCTCAAGGCGCGCGCGAAGTCCGCCGGCGCTTCGACGGTGCGCGGTTCGTCGTCGCGTTCCATGACGACGCTGACCATGTCGCCGGCCCTGGCTTTTGCGCCTTCGCGTATCTGCTTGTTGACCACCATCCAGTGTTTGCCGCCCATCGGCATGATCGAACTGCGATAGGCAAAGCCGTTGATGGTGCCGCGCACCGGCACGCGGGCGCGTGTGCCAAAAACTTTCTGCACGTCAAAGGGAATCTCGATAGCCGTCGCCGTGCTATCGTCGTCTTTAATCAATTCAACGCGAAACCGTTTTGCCATTGTAACTTATCCTCCATAAAAAAATAACGCCCCTCGTGCCGGCCCGGTTTAGCGAAGCCTGCCCAACAGCCATGACTTCAAAATGCCGGGGTTGCTCTCGTCTGTGGCGAAGTACTCCTGGATCAGTTGCTCATAGAGTTCAGCGCGCTCGGAAAATTTGAGGTTGCTGCCAAAGGGCATCTGACCGCCTTTGACATAAGAGTTGATCACGACCTGATCCATAGGCCAGTTGAGCGCCCCCAGTCCCTCATGCTGATGACAGGCGGCACAGGTCATCGCCTGTCCCGCAGCGGTCGCGCCAAAGCTTTCTCCGAAGCGTTGCTTGCGTGCCTTCTGGCTTGCCGAACCGAGTCCGGGGCCAAACTTACGCTCATCGAGATACTTGTCAAAACGGGGAGACCCATAAGTCATGAAGCGCTGGTTGACTGCCCGCACCGCTGGCTGCTCGCTCAGGCTCACGCTGCCTTCATCGGGAAAGATCGGCAGGATGCCGCTCTTGTGGCAGCGCGCGCAGTTGTCATCGCCATATCCCAGTTCCCATCGCCCCTTGATGCTGATCGAGCCGTCGCGATGATAGGTACGGTAGAAGTCTTTAAAGTAAGTATTGAACGTGCCGTCAGAGCCGACCGCTGCTGAGATGATTGAGACGTTGCGCACGCGCACACGCGCCTTCGGGTCAGAGATGCCGAATTGCACCCATTTCTCTGGAACCCCGGTCGCCGCGCTCCCTGGAACGACGATCAAAAGCCGCCAATAACTGTCGTCGTTATCCGGAGTCCCCAGGTGCCGCGACTTGTAGCTGAAGAAGAGGAGTTGATCGGCAGGCGCTCTGGTGGCGTTGAGCAGCCGCAGAAACGACTTTGCCTGATCGAGCGTTTCATAGCGGCTTACCGAGCGGAGGAAGATTTGATTCATCAAGAACTCAGGGATGATCACAAAGGGGCGCGTCTCGGCGAAGTATTGTCTGTCGGGCACGATAAAGCCAAGCTGATGGTCGGGCTGTTGATCAAGCGAGGCGGCTTGAATGTAGTCGACAAACTCACGGTAGCGGCTGGCAAAGCTCTGGTCATCGGAAAGCCCGCGCCGCCGCAGGGTAGCGGCGATTGACTTGAGTTCTCTCTCATAGGCCGGCAGCGCGTCGTCGTTTTCATAGGCGGCGTGCGCGGCGCGCACAAGCGCATCGACCTTGGTCATGACCCAGGTCTCCGAGCCGGGATTCGACGGCGCACAGGGAGCCGCGCAAGGGCTATTGCCAATGAGCAGGAGACAAAAAGCGATGGTGCTCAAACGCACATTCATGATTGCCCTCTGGTTGTGAAGCCTGGACAGCACAGCGTTGTGGCCGCATTGCCATAGCGGATTCTATCGGTGAATTTCGCTTCTCACAATGGATTTAAGATCGCATGATGGCGTCCTGGCGCGAGGCGGTATAGAGGATTTTGTATACGGCAACGATTCAAGCGGTGCGCGAGTCTGGCTTGAGGATTTGCGCGAAAGGATTTTCTTTGTACAGTAATGCTATGAGCCATCGCGCGCCGCAAGATACAACCGCAGAGATCGCCGATGAATTTGTAATGGCGCTTACATCAGCGTTGACGGATTATGGCATTGACGAATTGAGCAGCGCGCAGCGGGCGCAACTCGCCATGCATTACCAGATGCTGCGGGCCTGGAACCGGCGCATCAATCTGACGCGGATTATCGCCCCTCAGGAAGCGGCGCGGCTGCATTATGCCGAGTCGCTTGCAGGCGGGCGCTGGCTTGGCGCGGCGCAGACCGTGCTCGACATCGGCAGCGGCGCGGGCTTTCCGGCGATTCCGCTCTCCGTGTTGCGCCCCGACGTGCGAGTCATGGCGCTTGAGGCAAATCAAAAAAAATCGCTCTTCCTCGCCGAGGCCGGAGACCGGCTTGGCCTGAAGAATTTCAAGGTGGTGACTGCACGCGTCGAAACCTTAGACCTGGCGGCTTGCGATCTGTTGACGAGTCGGGCGCTCGACCGCGCCGAAGAGATATTGCCTGCGATCATTGAACGAATGAACCAGCGGCAACGCTTCATGCTCTACGGCGCAACTGACTTGCTCGCCAAGCTCACCATCCGACTGGCCGCAGATTTCACCATTCAAACACACCCGATTCCACAGAGCGCCGCGCGGTTGGTGGCCATCTTCAGCCGGCGATGATAACCGCTCCCGGCTTACGGTCAGTAATCGGTCAAAAGCACGAAGCGGCGTGATGCAAGAAGGTCAAACTGAATGCACCGGATGGCGTGCGCTGCCCGGTATTGGCACAAATCGCTTGAATTACTGGGAATTCTTCAAATAATTCTGACTGGCACAGCCATTGCAATCAGGTTAGCCGGAAGCTTGAGACGCCTGATGGTGCTCTCTTTTGGGGCCATCATACGCGATGCCGAATTGGTCTTGCGCAAGCGCTGAGCGCGCGATCATCTGTTATTTGCGCCGGGAACCTCACCTCTCGTGCGCTGAATGATCGCGCTGCCGCGCTTGCGTCTGAAAACCGAGTCAGAACCCTCTCTACGGCTTCGGTGTTGCGTGTGATGGCCCGCTTTCTTTCAAGGCAAAAGCCTTTCATTCTTGAGTCGTCTTCTCTCCATTCGTTCTTTTAGTTGAGACAACCAGCGCTCCGATTATTCGCATTAACTCGTCAGCCTCGGTCAATAATTCGGCAAGGCGCGCTTCAGGAACGATCTCTGCGGCAATCAGCAGACGAAGCCAGTAATGAGTCTCGCGCGCCTCACTCAGAGCAATCGAATACTTGCTGATAAAATCGGCTAGACTTTCTCCGGCCTGTGATTCTTCCACATTAACGCCAATCGATGTACCGGCTCTCAACAATTGGCTGGATAGAATTCGACTGACTCCAGGCTTCTCGTTAAGATAGTGGCATAGCTTAACGATGCGAACCGCAAAATCGAAAGTTCGCTGGCGAATATCCGGAGAGTCGCGGTTGACGCTGTCGCTCATTGCGGCCACTTTTACCTTTTAGCTTTTTACTTTTTACTTTCGATGGCCGTCAGGCCGTCGACGTATGGACGCAGCGCTTCGGGAATCACGACGCTGCCGTCGGCCTGCTGATTGTTCTCAAGTAATGCAAGCCACAAACGCCCGATGGCCAGTCCGGAACCGTTGAGCGTGTGCGCGAATTCGACCTTCGCCTTCGGCTCGCGGCGAAACCGTATCTGCGCGCGCCGCGCCTGAAAATCGGTGCAGTTCGAGCACGAGGAAATCTCGCGATAGGTGTTTTGTGATGGCAGCCACACTTCCAGGTCGTAGGTCTTGGCCGCCGAAAATCCCATGTCGCCCGTCGACAGCACGACGCGGCGATAGGCGAGGCCAAGCAGTTCAAGCACCGTCTCGGCATCGCGCGTCAGCTTCTCCAGTTCATCAAAAGAATCTTCGGGACGCGTAATCTTTACGAGTTCCACCTTGTCGAACTGGTGCTGGCGAATCAAGCCGCGCGTGTCTTTGCCATAGCTGCCGGCTTCGGAGCGAAAGCACGGGGTATAGGCCGTCATGTAGATCGGCAGCCGCGCGCCGTCCAGTATCTCGTCAGCGTAGATGTTGGTCAGCGGCACCTCGGCGGTCGGGATCAGGTAAAGGCCGCGCTCGTCTGTCAGCTTGAACAGGTCGCTCTCGAACTTCGGCAACTGGCCGGTGCCGTACAAGCTATGCGCGTTGACCATGAACGGCGGCAGCACTTCGCTGTAGCCGTGCCGGCGAGTATGCAGGTCGAGGCAAAAGTTGATCAGCGCGCGTTCGAGCCGCGCGCCCATGCCGGTGAGGATCGCAAAGCGCGCCCCCGATAGTTTCACGGCGCGCTCAAGATCAAGCAGCCCCAATCCTGTGGCCAGATCCACGTGATCGCGCGGCGTGAAATCAAACGCCGGCGGCGTGCCCCAACGCTTGGTCTCCTGATTTGCCGATTCGTCGCGGCCCACAGGAACTGAATCATCCGGCAGATTCGGAATCGTCGCCAGCAGGTTGTTCAAGTCGTTTTCAACCGCGCCGAGTTCGGCTTCAGCAGCATTGATCTGATCACCGATGTCGCGCACCTCAGCGCGGCGCGATTCGGCCTCGGCTTGCTGGCCCGCCTTCATCAGCTTGCCAATCTCCTGGCTCTCGCGGTTGCGCAGCGCGTTGAGGTCGTCGCGCTGACGCACCAACTGGCGGCGGCGCTCGTCGAGTTGCGTGAAACGATCAAGCGCGTCAAGCGGAAAGCCGCGCTGTTCGAGCCTGATTCTCACAAGGTCGAGATTGGCGCGGACGAAATTTACATCAAGCATGAGCCGGTCACCTTTCCATTACAAACAATAAACCCATAGCCTAAGCCGTGCGCCGCGAGAGTGTCAACTTGGCGTTGCCCAATATCCACCCAAAAAGGATTCCGTCCAAAAAGTCAGTGACTTCCCCAAAATCTCAATAACCTGCCCAAAAAGTCGAAGACTTCACTGAGATGCGAACGCGCTAAAACTGCATAGAAAAGCTCAGGCAAGATAACCTTGTAAGTATCAGAATAGTTGAGCTTTAATTGGAGATGATAATTTTTAATAGTAAAAAATTGCACAGTTAAGGTACAATGCCGTTGTCGCAAAAGTGCGACAAAAATAGAGTAAGACGATATGAGCAGTGACGACATAACAAAAGACTTCCCTGGCGTTGCGGAAACTCAGCCGATGCTCAACGCTATATTGGAACGAATCAATGCGGTTGGTAATGATTTAACTTTGCGAATCACCGAAGTTGCGAAGAATGTCAGTGGTTTGTCAGAGCGTGTAGATGATCTTCAGAAACAAGTAGAAACCGGCTTTGCCAAACTGGAATCTGATATAGGTGCTTTGCGATCTGATCTGCGCAAACTCGACCGCAAAATAGAAATTCTTAATGACAATATTCTAAGTGTCCAGGCGGACCATCGTGATCTGTTAGAGCGTGTTGAATCGTTGGAAAGAAAAGCGTCTTAGCCTCAATTTTGTACCTAACTTACCCGTGGGGTCGCTTCCTGTTTTTCTCCTTCATAACCCAATCGCTCGCAAGCTGCGTTGCTAATTGATCGGCTATGTCTATCGAGTCGTCAACCAGTGCGTTTATCGATATTCAAGTCAGATTTGAATAGGCGAGCATCGTCAACAGCGAGGGTTGTCTTTTACCGGACTCATAATCAGCGACATATCCGGAATGGGTTGATGATTCCGCCCCAGATCTTGGGCAAAGCCTGTCAACTTGACGCGCCTCGCGGCAATCGCGCGCTTGCCCTGATTGCTCGTCTGTCGTTAGCATGACTGATGATGAGCGAAGAGATTGCCGACCAGACCAATCCCCAGGCGCTGGAAGAAGAGGCGTTCGACCTGGCGACCGAGAACGCCTTCAGCCTGCGCCAGCGCGAGGTTGACACAGCCGACGGCACTGTGCGCATCGCTTATGTCGTCTGCGAGCCGCTCGAAGAAGCGGGCTTCACCAATGCCTTCAGCACGCGCCTGGGCGGCACCAGTCCGTTGCCTCTAGAGGCGCTGAACCTGACGAACTTCAAAGGCGACACGCCGGAAAACGTCGCTGAAAATCGCCGCCGCTTTTTGTGCGCCATCGGCGCGGAAGGCGCTCCTCTGGTGACGACGCGACAGACGCATTCAGCCGACCGCTGCTTCATCAAATCCATCGAACAGGCGCGCAGCTTCCGTAACCCATGCGACGCCATGATGACTCGTTTGCGCGGCCTGCTGCTCGCCATTCAAACCGCCGACTGCTTGCCCATTCTGATTGCCGACCCGGAAGCTCAGGTGATGGCGGCGATTCACGCCGGCTGGCGCGGCACCGCCAGCCGCATCACCGAGCGCACGGTTGCCGACCTGATGCTGCAACACGGGGTCAGCCCGCGCAACTGCATCGCCGCGCTCGGCCCGACGGCTTGTAAGCAATGTTACGAAATCGGCGAAGAGGTGATCGAGCGCTTCAAGACGGAATTCCGCTACTGGCCAAGTTTGCTGGGGAATTTCAAAGAAGGCGGCAAGGCGCATCTCGACATTCGCGCCGCCAACCGCCAGCAGTTGTTGTTATGCGGCTTCAGTGAAGACAGCATCTATGTAGCGGATTATTGCACGATGCATCAGAACGATCTGTTCTTCTCGCATCGCGCGGAGGGCCGCACATCGGCCAACGGCGCGGGCCGCTTGCTTTCGGTGATAGGGAGGATGATGGAAAAATAATTTTCCCTGTTTATAGAAGTGCAAGCTCGTTATGGTCAGCATAAAAGTAAGGCGCGGTTGAGTACTGGCTCAACCGCGCCTTGCTTTTTCCAGATTGTCATAGCCGGATTAGCTGGCTTTCGCGCCCGGTGCGAAGTAGCCGCGCCGATGGCGCACGGTCAACTCTTTTTGATTCTTGACGCGCAATTGAATGGTGCGGAACGAGCCATCTTTCGCACCATTGGCTGGCGTGTAGGCGAGCACGTACTGCGAGCGCAAATCCTCGTCAATCTGCACGAAGGCTTTGTCCAGATCGGCTTCGCTACGCGGAAAGAAGGCCCGCCCGCCGGTTTCCTGGGTGATCTTTTTGAGCACGCCGCTATCGACGCCGTAAGCCGGATCGCCAATGCCGATGGCATAAACGATGACTTCGTTGCGCCAGGTGCGTTCGACGGCATCGCGAAGTTTGAGCGTACTCGAAGTATCTTCGCCGTCGGTGATCAGGATGATGACGCGGCGGCCAGCTTCGCGCTTGAGCAGATCGTTAGAAACGGAATAGACCGCATCCCAGATCGCCGTCGAGCCGGCGCGCGAGCCGCCGTTGATGGGCGGCGTGCCACCGACGCGCACCGAGGCACTCGGCAAAGCAATGCGAACCTCGTCGAGCGCGCGTTGCAGCTTGGCCGGGTCGGACGTGAGATTCTGCACCAACTCGGCTTCGCCCTCGAACGTCACCACTGCGCCGAGATCTTTGCGCGGACGCAGCACGCGCTGAAAGAAGCGCGCCCCGGCGGCTTTCTCCATCGGCAGGGTGTATTCCTCGCTACCCGAAATATCAATCAGCATGGCAATCGTGATGGCCAGATCGGTCTGCCGTTCGAAGGAGAAGATCTGCTGCGGTTTGTTGTCTTCAAAAACTTCGAGATCGTCTTTCTTGAGATCGTTGATGTAATGGTTCGTCTTGTCTGTGATGTTGAACGGCACGGTGACCAGTTGCGTGCCGATCTTGATGGTCTCGTCATCCTGCACGCCTTCGTCTGCCGGCGGCTGGCCTTTCTTCTGTTGCTCGCCCGCCTTCGGCTTCTTGTCCTGCGCGATGCCGAACGAAGGGACATAGAGCGCCGCGACGAGCGCCAGAATCATGGTGATGGGAACAGCTTTGTATTTCATTTTTTTACTTCTTCCGTAGCCGCGTAGTAACCGCGACGATGAATGACGCGCACGTCTGGCCGACCGGCCAGCCGCACTTCTATACGACGAAAGCGCCCGTCTTTGGCGCTGTTGGTGGGCGAATAGGCGACCAGATACTGGCTGCGCAATTCGCTTTCGACCTGGTGAAAATTGTCGAGCAATTCGTCCGGCCCATGGGGAAAGTAAGCCCGCCCGCCGGTCTCTTCGCTCAGGCGGCGCAGGATGTCTTCGCGCACGCCTTCGAAGCGAAAGCGGTCGCCGATGCCAATCGCATAGATCACCACGCCGGCGCGCCACGCCCGGTCAATGGCCTCGTCAATCTTGCGGCTGCTGGCGTTGTCGACGCCGTCTGTAAGCAAAATTACTGCGCGCCGGGTGATCTGATCGTCGCTTGTCGAACTGCGCCCGGCGTCGCGCGACAGGACTTCGTCCGCCGTAATGTAGATGGCGTCATAGAGCGCCGTCGCCTGGTGCCGCGACGAGGCGGCGCTGAAGCGGCGGGCATATTGAATCTCGTCAAAGGCGCGGTTGAGCGTGTCGACGCGCGAGGTCAGGCCCTGAACCAGATCGACATCGTCTTGAAAGGTCAGAATCGCCGCCGAGTCTTTGTTCGGTCTGAGGATCGAGCGCAGGAACTCGCCCGCCGCCGACTTTTCTTGCGGAAAGGTGTATTCCTGGCTGCCCGACAGATCCATCAGAATGGCGATGTTGATGGGCAGCGTCGTCTCGCGCTTGAAGGTGAAAAGCGTCTGCGGTCGCCCGTCTTCGAGCACCGTGATTTCATCCTGGACAAGGTTGCCGATGACGCGGTTGTTGCGATCTACGGCACTGAAGGTCAGATTGACGAGGTCTGTGCCCAGCCGCACGGCCTCGTCGCTGCCGGGTATATCATCATCTTTCGGCGACTGCGGCTTCGCCTCAGGCTTCGGCTTCTGCTCGCTGGCGGCGCGCGGCGGCGAAGGCTTCGGCTTCTGCCCGGCAACCGTTATGGCAAGCACGGCGAATATGGCAAGCAGCGCAACGACGATTCGTATGGATGACATTTTTTTTGGTTCCTGGTTCCTGGTTCCTGATTCCCGGTTCTGATCGCTCGACCGCGCCACGCTTGGCTGACCGTCGCAAACCAGAAACCAGGAACTGGAAACTAATAAGTGTATGCCTCTTTGTGCGACACGTGGCCGTCAGTGCCGAGGAGCTTGACCTTGATTTCGCGGCGCTTGCCGGTCTTCTCCTGGGTTATCGGCCTGTAATAAATGACGTACTCCTGTCGCAGATCCTGCGCCACCTGGGTGAAAGCTTTGAAGAGTTCGATCTTCTCCGAAGGCAGAAAGATCTGCCCGCCGGTCTCTTCGCACAAGCGGCGCAACTCTTTATCATCGGCGTTTTCGACCAGACCTGAACCCGTGCCTTTGAAGTTCTTGGTGCTGATGCCGAAGATGGTGACATCGTAGCGCTGCGCCATCTCGATGGCTTCTTTGAGCGAGCGTTCGCTGGCGGTATCCTCGCCGTCCGACAAGACGACGATGATGCGCCGCGCCTCGCCGCTGAGGTTCGCCAGCTTTTCTTCGATGACGCGATAGACCGCATCATAGAGTCGTGTGTAACCGCCGGCTTTCAGTTTCCGGATGGAATTGATGAGCGGCTCCAGGTTGTCCGTGAAATCCTGGTGCAGGGCGACCTCGGAATCGAATGAAGCGACCAGGACCTGATCTTTGCGGCGAAAGGTGGTGACGGTAGAAACAAAATCCTCGCCGGCGTCTTTTTCAAACGGCAGCTTGAGCTTGACGCTATTGCTGGTGTCGATCAGCATAGCGATATTCAGCGGCAGCTTGCTTGGCGAGATAAAGGTTTCGATGGTCTGCCGCTTGCCGTCTTCGAAAACCTCGAAATTGTTCTTCGTCAGGCCGGGCACGAATTTGCCTTTTTCTTTGACGGCGATGGGCAGACGGACTTCATAGACGCCGACCTTCGTCGTCTGATCGTCCTGCTGTGCAGGCTGAGGTTTCTTTTGTTGTGGCTTGTCGGAAGGCTTTTGCGCAAACCCCAGGGCGCTCAGAAACAGCGCAATAAGCACAGAACAAGCAATGAATGCAGATGAACGTCTCATCACGAAAGGGGAACCTCCGACATACGGGTCTGATGCACGGGATGCAAATTTACGATGCCTTGCTGAAGGAAAATTATAGAGGCCGCGCGAAGCGAGTGTCAATTGACCGCTCAGAACCGTAGTTGTTGGTTCCCTGCCACTTAAAAACTTGATGCAAACATTCGTATCCAGCAGATAGTTTACGGCAACTCTTCGCGAATCTCATATTCACCCTGCGGCTCTCTTTCGGGAAAATCAGGCAGGCTACCGAAGAATTGTGTGATGAGGGGATCAGCTACCTCAGATTCCACGGCCTTTGATTCCGGCTCATCGACATCAGCTATCTCGTCCAGAGGCAGAATAATGACCTCAGCGCGACGGCTGCGCAGTTCTGGTGGAACGCTGATGGTTTCCGGCATGCGTTCGTAAATCCTGCGAATAGTTTTCATGCTGCCTCTCCTCTACAAATCATCTACGCATAGTTTACTCAAGTCGCGCGCAATTGCCATTCGCTTTCACATGCGATCCCTTCCGCCAATCATCCGAACTGCGCGAGAAAGCGCCGCAATTCGGGCGGCATGGGCGACGAAAATTCCAGGCGTTCGCCGCTGCGCGGATGCACGAAAGCCAGTTGCGCCGAATGCAGGAATTGACGGCCCAGTTCGCCTATCGCGCGCCTGATCAACGGATCGCGCACCGCCTTCTCACGACCGCTGCCGTAGGCGGCATCGCCGACGACCGGATGGCCGATGTGCGCCATGTGAACGCGAATCTGATGCGTGCGGCCCGTCTTGATCTGTACTTTCAACAGGGTGAACTCGGTGTAGCGTTCAGCGACTTCAAAGAGAGTATGCGCCGTGCGGCCAGCGCCGCCGCCGAGCACTGCCATGCGCGTGCGGTTGCGCGGGCTGCGGCCCAGGCGCGCTTCAATCTCGCCCTGCCGTTCGGACAGGCGACCGTAGACCAGCGCGATGTACAGCTTGAAGACTTCACGATTGCGGAACTGTTCGGATAGTTTCTCATGCGTCAGATCGTTTTTGGCGACGACCAGCAGACCTGAGGTCTCTTTATCAATGCGGTGGACGATGCCTGGGCGTATGCGCCCGGAGCGGCCTGACAATTCGTTGAAGTGATAGACGAGCGCATTGGCCAGCGTCCCCGCCTTCTGCCCGGCACCGGGATGAACCACCAGTCCTGCGGGTTTATCGACAACAATCAACTCATCATCTTCATAAACGATGTTGAGCGGAATCGGCTCTGGCTGCAACTCGACGGGTGGCGGTTCGGGCAGATCAATCTCGATGTGGTCGCCGGCGCGCACGCGATAGCTCGATTTCGCCGTATGCTCATTGACCAGCACGTCGCCGTCTTCAATCGCTCGCTGAATGCGCGTGCGGCTGATGTCGCGCAGATGGCCCGCAACAAAGGCATCGAGCCGCGCCCCCGCCGCTTCGCTAATGACTGTGAGGAGTTCGTGTTCGTTAGACACTTAAGCAGTAGGCAGTAGGCAGTAAGCAGTAGAGCGCGAAAACAACTGCCTACTGCTTACTGCCTACTCTCAAGAGACTTGCGCGGCGACATCCTGGCGTTGTGCCGCGTCTTTAGCGGCGTGACGTTTGCGCGAGATCAAGGTCATCACCAATCCGAAAATGAACAACAGAATGGCGATGAACTGTGAAGTCGACAGGCCCAGCAGCGAGCCGCGCGGGTCGTCGCGCCAGAATTCTATCGTGAAGCGCACGACCGAATAAATCATCAGATAGGCATAGATGATCTGGCCTTCGAACTTGCGCCGCTTCGTCAGCCACAACAGGAAGATGAAGATCAACAGATTGGCAAAGGCTTCGATCAACTGTGTCGGCACGAGCGCCGCATCAATCGGCACGCCGGTCAATTCACTGGCTTTTTCGGTGAAATGCACGCCGATCCATGAAGTGGTCGGCTTGCCCCAGCAACAGCCGGCGGAAAAACACCCCAGCCGCCCGATGGCGTGGCCTAAGGCGATGCCCGGCGCAAACGCATCCGAAGTCTTCGCCCAGGGCAGCTGCCACATGCGCATCAGGATGATGCTCGCCAGCACCGCCGCTAACAACCCGCCGTAAAAGACGCCGCCCGAACGCAAAAAATCGACCGACAGCATGCGCCGCCAGTCGCCGCCATAATCGTTCCACTCGGTGACCACCATCAGCGCCTTTGAGCCCACCAGCGACGCTGCCAGCACATATAATCCGAGATCGTATATGCGCTGCTTCGGCAAGCCGTCGCGCGCCGCCAGCCGCGCCGTCAGCCACAGAGCGAGAATGAAAGCGACCGCCAGCAACACGCCATAGGTGGCCAACGGAATGCCTAGTCCGGGAATCTTGAATAGCTCTGGAAACATAGGTACTGCCTTTAGAAAATGATAAACCATGAATGGTGAATGATGAATTGGCCGGAGCCGCTTTTCCGATTCATCGTTCTGCCGTCATCATTCTGCTTTCATCATTTCCCTTCCTTCAGGCTCCTGATTTCTGGCTTCTGATTTTTCTACATCACCTATCGAAGTTTCAGCCGCTGCCGCCTCGACGCGCTCTGACTGCGGGGTGATGAATAATTCAATGGCCATCAAGGCAGCGCCGATGCTGATGGCCGTATCCGCGACGTTGAAGACAGGAAACAGATTGTCCTTGTAATGCAGCAGGAAAAAATCGATCACCCGGCCAATGCGCACGCGGTCAATCAGGTTGCCGCAGATGCCTGCGGCAAGCAGCGACAGCGACCACAGCAGCAAGCGGTTGGCGGCGCTGGTGCGCATCATGTAAACCAGCACGACGAGCACGGCGAGCACGGAAATCGCCACAAACAGCCAACGCAGAGCGCCGCTGTTGAGCATGCCGAAGGCGATGCCGGGATTCTGCGTATAACTGATGGCGAAGAAGTTGCGGATCACATCGATCTCGTCGCCAATCTGCATACGCGTCGACACCAGGTATTTGGTGAATTGATCGAGCGCCATCACGAACGCCGTGATGATGAGATATTTGAGCTTCCCCGCGCTCGCACTGACGGCTTCTGAACTCATCAACTGTCCTCTTCTCTAAGGATGCGCATTCGGGTCGTCCACCGCAAGTCCTTCAGCAACCGCCGCCGCGTTCAGCCCGACATCTGCTGAAATCAAGGTGACGGCGGACAATCCCACAGCGATACGATCAGCATTGATTTCAAGTGCAGCAGCCAATTGCACTGCATCATAAGCGCGCAGCCCATGAGCTTGCACAATGGACGCGGCCCGGCTCGTCAATGCAGGCAAGATTTCAACAATGCGGTACTGATGCAGAAATCGTAGCGAAAATTTATTATCCCCATCGTCGCATCGGCTGAACTCATACTGCCTGCGCGCAGTCGCCGAGTAATCGCGGAAATAACTTCTACCTCTGTGATGCGAACCAGATAAATTAAATGATTCAGCGCCGGATCTGTTGTGTGCTGCACCCATGCCGAGCCGATTTCACTTGCATAGCGCTTCACCACAGCGCTCGTGTCAAAGAAGTAAGCCGCCAATTACCGTCGCTCCTCAATCACCGTTTCGGAAAGTGGCTTGCCTTTCACTTCCATGAGTTTGCGATTCTCGAATGGCTTCAAGTCAGTAATCGGCGGTGGAATATGGCCGATAACGCCCCTCTCAAGCAGCCGCTGATGAAACTCTTCTTCGGTCATCTGCGGCGCGGGCGGCGCAAGCAAGCTATCGAGCAAATCGCGCAGTTGGCGCTGCTCATCAGGCGTCAGCGCTTTCACTTCTTCGATCACCTGATCTAGATTTGAGGTTGTCATTTCACAGCCATCCTTCTTCGAGCTGGCGCACGCAGCGTGCGTCAATCGTCGGGAAGCGCGCGTCGACGCCGACCGTGTTGCTCCAGTGCCAGCAGCGCTCGCATTTCGCGCCCTCTGCATGTGCGACCGTCACCTCCGTCTCGCCGCTTTCTTTGGCTTCGAGCGACACCGCCGAGACGATGAAAATATCTGCCAACTGATCTTCATAGGCCGCCAGCAGATCGAGCGTCTCGCCGCTGGCGCGCACCGTGACGTGCGCTTCGAGCGACGCGCCGATGACTTTCTCGTTGCGCTTCTCTTCAAGCGCCTTCTGCACCGCCGAGCGCACGTCGAAAAGCTGATTCCAGCGCCCCAGCAATTCTTTATCGCCTTCATGCGTTTCCGTGTAGGCAAACTCCGCCAGATGCACCGACGCTTCACGCGCGCCCGGCAAGCTCTCCCAGATTTCATCTGCCGTGAAGGCCAGCACCGGCGCAAGCAAGCGCGCGAAGCCATCGACGATTTGATAGAGCACCGTTTGCGCGCTGCGCCGCCCGACGGATTTCGGCGCAAACGTGTAGAGACGATCTTTCAAAATATCTATGTACATTGCCGACAAGGTCACCGTCGCGTAATTGTACAGCGAATGATAGACGGTCGTGTACTCGAAGCGCCTGTAGGCGTCGACCACGCGACACGCCATGTCGCGCGTCGCGGAGAGCGCCCAGCGGTCGATCTCCCACATCTGGTTTTCGGCGACCGTGTCGGTTTCGGGATTGAAGTCGCTGATGTTGCCGAGCGCATAGCGCGCCGTGTTGCGCAGTTTTCGATACGCATCGACCAGCCGCTTGAGAATCTCTTCCGACACCCGCATGTCTTCCTGATAATCCGACGAGGCGACCCAGAGGCGCAGAATCTCAGCCCCCGATTTATCGGTGATTTCGTTCGGTGAGATGCCGTTGCTTGATGACTTATGCATGGCCTTGCCTTCGCCGTCCACCGTCCAGCCGTGCGTGATGACCGTCTTGTAGGGCGCGCGATTGTGCACCGCCAGCCCGACCATCAGTGATGAGTTGAACCAGCCGCGATATTGATCGGGGCCTTCGAGATACACATCGGCAGGCCACGGCAGTTGGCGTTCGACCTCAAGCACCGCCAGCGACGACGAGCCGCTGTCGAACCACACATCGAGAATGTCGGTCTCTTTGGTGAAATCAGCGCCGCCGCACTTCGGACACCCGAACCCTTCAGGCAACAGGTCTTTGGCTTCGCGCGCGTACCAGGCATCGGACGATTCATTGTCGAAGATGTCAGCGACATGGGCGATCACCTGTGGATCGGCAATCGCTTCGTGGCATCCATTACAATAGAAAGCCGGTATCGGCACCCCCCATACGCGCTGGCGCGACACGCACCAGTCGGGCCGCCCGGAAAACATGTTGCGCATGCGCTCTTCGCCCCATGCCGGAATCCAGCGGACGTTGGTGATTTCGCGCATGGCGTCGGCGCGCAGCGCGTGGCCTTCGCCGTCCATCTTGTCCATAGAGATGAACCACTGCGGTGTGGCGCGAAAGATCACTGGCCGGTGGCAGCGCCAGCAATGCGGATAGCGGTGCCCATAATCTTCAGTGAAGACGAGCGCCCCCGATGCGCGCAAGAAATCGACAATGGCGCGATTCGCTTCAAAGACGTTGTGACCGGCGAAATGCTCGACTTCCGCCGTAAACCGACCGGCGTTATCTACGGGACAATAGACCTCGGTCTCGGCGACGCCGAGCTTGTCATAGATCGGCGCGAGTTGTTGGCGATACAGTTGGCCGATGACGAAATCGTCGTGGCCGTGACCCGGTGCCGTGTGTACGCACCCGGTTCCGGATTTGCCTGTGCCTTTCTTGTGCGCCTCGGCGACATCGAGCTCGGTTTCGGCGTCGGCTTCGCCGCCAAGCGTGACGTGCTCGCCGACCATCATGATCGATGGCCGATCAAGCCATGCGTGCCGGGCTTCGAGCTTATCGAGCAGCGCGCCGGAAAACTGCGCCACCACGGTCGGGGTGGTGAGGCCGCATTTTTCGGCCACCGCCGCGACCAGTTCGCTGGCAACAATGTAAATTTCATTACCAACGTCTATCGCCGCATAATCGAAGTTCGGATTGACGGCAATGCCGATGTTGGCCGGCAGCGTCCACGGCGTCGTCGTCCAGATCAGCACATAAACTGGCTTGGCAGCCAGTTTGGGGGTCAGGGATTGGGGGTCAGAGATCGGTTCCGTATGCCGGCCCCCGGCCCCCGGCCCCCGGCCCCCGATTCGGGCTTCAAGCTCGCGCACCTGCGATTCGGGCAGCCGAAACTTGACGTAGATCGACGGCGAGGTGTGCTCGCGGTATTCGACTTCGGCTTCGGCAAGCGCCGTCTGGTCGTGGATGCACCAGTAGACGGGCCGCCCGCCTTTGTAAACAAAACCACGTTCGACGAAGCGCCCGAACAGCCGCGCGGTTTCGGCTTCGTAGGCTGTTGACATCGTCAGATAAGGGTCGTCCCACTCGCCGAGGATGCCGAGCCGCGCGAAGTCGCGCGTCTGTCGCTTCAAGGATTCGGCGGCGTGCTCGCGGCAAATCCGGCGGATGGTCAGCGGACTCATCTGCGCTTTCTTGGCACCGAGCTTTTTGTCAACGTACATCTCAATCGGCAAGCCGTGACAGTCGTAGCCCGGTATGTACGGCGCGTCATAGCCGAGCATCGAGTGCGACTTCACCACTATGTCTTTAAGAATCTTGTTCATCGCCGTGCCGATGTGAATATCGGAGTTGGCATAGGGCGGGCCGTCGTGTAGCACGAATCGCGGGCGGCCCTGTCGTACCCGGCAAATCTCGTGATAAAGATCCATGCGCTGCCAGCGCGCCAATCGCTCAGGCTCGCGCTGTGTGAGGTTGGCCTTCTGCGCGAAGTCGGTCTTCGGCAAGTTCACGGTGGCCTTCAAATCAAACGGTGTTTCGGTTGACATAACGCTCTCGATTTTGGATTTTGGATTTTAGATTTTGGATTAAGGGGCTTGGATTAGCAATCGCCGAAGCCCGCAAAGGCGCGGCGCAGCCTGAATCCAAATTCCAAAATCTAAAATTGCAAAGGCACCTGACTCCTGCGATGAGGAACCCAGGTGCCGCTTGAATTGAGTCACCAGCTTTGAGATTCCCGACGACGCACAACCGGCTTCAGCAGCCGATCATGGGCGTTGCCCTGGCAACTCGTTGGTTATCCAATAAACATCTCTTCGTCCTGATATGCCCGGTCAATCGGTTTGCGATTGCGCCCGAACAGCATTTCAATCGTCCGCCGCAGGCCGACGAGCAGCGCCGACAGTTCGTGCATGGGTTGCAAGACGCCGGTCTGCACCTCGATGGTCGTGTCTTCGATGCGATCCTGGGTGCGCGTCAGCAAATGGTCAACCTCGATGATCTGTTTTTGCAGCGTCGTCGTCGCCAGTTCGACAGTCGTGCTGATCTGCTCGGCCTGACGTTGCGCGAGCCCGGCAATCTCTCTGGATGACGTAGAGACAGCGGCGGCGATGGCGCGCGTCTCGACGGTGACCTTCTCGAACGTCTCGGTCGCCTGCGCGGTGATCTTATCGACAGCGCCGCGCACGTTGGTAATTGTGCCTTGCACTTGATCGACCAGCGGCTCGACTTTGGCAAGCAGAGGTTCGGCCCTGGCAATGACCGGCTCGACCCTCTTCTGTAACCCTTCAGCGACGATGGTCAGGCGCTTCACGGCGCGCGCAATGCCGATCATCATCGCCATCTGTATCATGAAGCTGAAGGTGATGACGACAGTGGCAACCGTGACGATGATGTAGAAGGTTCGCTGCTCCACAAGCCCTCCTTGCTCGAAAGCAAGTTGCGCAATACAGGTTGTTCAACAGGGAAAGGCGCGGCTCGCGAAAGTCCCCGCCAATTCCAACTCCACCAGATCAGTTCGCCAACCTCATAGCCGCTTAAGAGACCAGGCACCATGAAGCACAAACAGAACGCCCGGTCATCAGCCACCGCTTGCCGCCAATGCGCCGGCAGCTTTGTCCGTTAGGCTTCGGGTTCGGCGGCGGCGCTGCTGAACTCGCCCGCCTTGCGCTTCTCTTCGCGGTAGGCTTGCTTGCCGGCTTCGATGGCCGCCTGAATCTGTTCTTTCTGACGTGAAGCGATGTCGGCGACGGCTTCGGCGCTCTGCGAAACGCGCTCGCGGGCAGCGCCGTAAGCCCCCTGCGCGCGTTCGCGCGCCGTGCCATAAACGCCCTGCACGCGCTCGCTGGCCGTGTCGTAAACCTCTGAGGCGCGCGCGCCGAGTTGCCGCGCCCCCTCGCCCGCCCCTTCGACGCCGCGCCGCGTATAATCAGCAATGTCGCCGCGCAATTCGCGTCCAGACTTGGGCGCAAATAATAAAGCCAGCGTCGCGCCGATGCCTGCGCCAATTAACAGGAACGTCAATTTCTCTGATGTCGATCCTTCGTTTTCGGCCATGTTTGCCTCCTGACAAATGGTGTAATCCTACACTCGCTTACAGCTTGATAAAGACCTGTTCACTATAGCATTTTGATTTGACTGTATTCAAGACAGCCGCAGCAGAAGCGCGCGGGCTTCGTTCCCACTGCAAACACTCACATTTTTGCGCGGTTGCAGCCGCCTGACGAAACGTTCGACTTCGCTCTAATACGTTTCTCTACGGGATAGTTCGGTTACAATAATTTCACAGTCGGAATGATGCGTTGTAGTTTGAATACCATAACGTGTTCGCCGGGCCCCGAAGAGGCTCGATGGGTTGAAGCATCAACGAGGCGAAGCGCGAGCCGCCCAGGGCAGCACGAAGTAACCACCGTGTGGCGGCACACCAAGATGGGCAAAACCTGCGACGGTTAGTAAGCGATAGAAGCGACCGGAAGAGATTTTTGTAATATCAATATGATTATTTTATTATGTTTATTGATTCAAAAAGAATTTTTCCGTGACTTTTGAAATGATCTGGAATATATTGTCGTCGGCTCTAGGGATCCAGTTCACAAGGATCGTTTCAAAGTGAAGTATATGGTCGCTCACACCTTTTACAGCCGTTGGCGAAAGTTGTAATCATCAGGGCGATCAAACCTGCGAAATAGTTGGCAAGGTTTGATCCCTGGCATTCCGAAATAGACTCTTGGCAAGGTGCTTCCCTGGTATGCAGTCAAGGGAAACAATCAAGAACAAGTCAGGAGGGCAGCAGGAACGAATTCGTGTGCCTGATTTGTCTCTTCCAAAGGGCGGAGGAGCGATCAGGGGGATCGATGAGAAACTTTCTATCAATCCCAGCAGCGGCACCGCATCTTTCAACGTGCAGATTCCGACCACACCTGGGCGGTCTGATTTCTATCCCAAGCTTTCTTTATCTTACGATTCCGGAGCCGGTAACGGCCCGTTTGGCATGAGTTGGAGCCTTTCCGTACCCTCGATTACGCGACGAACAGACAAAGGTCTTCCGCGTTATCAGGATGATGGAGAATCGGATGTTTTCATCCTTTCGGGTGCTGAAGATCTGATCCCGTCACCCGCTCCAGAGGCGAATCAAGCAAGCGCAGAGACGCTGGAACGGCAGCTTGATGGTCAGTCATACCGGGTCTATCGCTATCGCCCGCGCATCGAAGGTCTCTTTGCGCGCATCGAGAGATGGGTAAACCAGACGATTGGAGATACTCACTGGCGGTCGGTTTCTAAAGACAATGTAACGAGCATCTACGGCAAAACAGACCATGCCCGCATCGTTGATCCAGAAGCTCCCTCTAAGATTTTCAAATGGCTGCTTGAGGAGAGCTTAGACGATAAGGGCAATCGCGTTTTGTACGAGTATAAACAAGAAAACGCTGACAACCTGGATGGGTCATTGCCCCAGGAAAAAAACCGCTTGCAGGCGTTCACGAACAAGTATCTCAAGCGCATCAAGTATGGCAATAGAGGCGTCGCCAATGACTGGTCATTCGAACTCATTTTCGATTACGGTGAACATGAGCCTGATGCGCCCGCTACCGACGAAGCCCGTAAGTGGCGACGCCGGCCCGATGCGTTTTCCAGCTTTCGTTCAGGATTTGAAATCCGCACGTATCGCCTCTGCCGGCGGGTTCTGATGTTCCATCACTTCCCTGAACTCGCTGAATCTGCCTGTCTCGTCCGCTCAATGGAATTCAATTATAGGGAAAGCCCTGTCGCCTCTTTTCTGGATTCGATTACCGAGTCAGGCTATATCAGACAAAGCGCGAGCGGCAATTATCAAAAGCAGTCCTTGCCTCCTCTGGAATTTACTTACACCCAGCCCACCATTGATGAGCAAATCCATTTCGTTGATGCCGAGAGCCTCGAAAACCTGCCGCTCGGGCTTGATGGCCGCCTCTATCAGTGGATCGATCTGGATAGCGAAGGGGTTTCAGGTATGCTCACCGAGCAGGCCAGGGCATGGTTTTATAAGCGCAATTTAGGCAATGCGAAATTTGCGCCTGCTCAACTGCTGGCCTCTATCCCCTCGCTGGCCGATCTGCAAAGTGGTAAGCAGCAACTCCTCGACCTGGCCAGCGACGGGCAAAAATCTCTCGTCGATTTTTCACAGCCTTTGGCAGGCTACTACGACCGCCAAGAAGCGGCACAGTGGGGATCGTTTACGCCGTTTCGCTCGACGCCGAACCTTAACTGGAACGATGCCAATCTTAAATTCATTGATCTGGATGGCGATGGGCGTGCCGACGTTTTGATCTCCGAGGATGAAGTCTTCGTCTGGTATCCATCGCTTGGGAAGCAGGGCTTTGGCCCGCCAGAGACCGTCCGCAAACTCAACGATGAAGAGCGCGGCGCGGCGCTGGTCTTTGCCGACGCAACGCAATCCGTTTACCTGTCAGATATGTCAGGTGACGGGTTGACCGATATTGTGCGCATTCGCAATGGAGAGGTCTGCTATTGGCCAAACCTTGGCTATGGGCGCTTCGGCGCAAAGGTCACAATGGATGACGCGCCGCGCTTTGATCGCCCGGAGATGTTCGATCAAAACTGTATTCGGTTGGCTGATATTGATGGCTCAGGGACTACGGATATTATTTATCTTGGCGCAAGCGAGATTACCTTCTGGTTTAATCAATCCGGCAACCGTTGGAGTGAAGCGCAGCATCTGTCATCTTTTCCTGCCAGCGACCATCTCGCGTCGGTGCAGGTCGTTGATCTATTGGGAAACGGTACGGCGTGTCTGGTCTGGGCCTCGCCTCTGCCCGGCCTCGCCGCGCAACGTATGCAGTACATCGATTTAATGGGCGGGCAGAAGCCGCATCTCTTGAAGTCGGTTAAGAACAATCTGGGGAGCGAGACGCGATTCGCCTACGCTTCTTCGACGAAATTCTACTTAGAAGACCTTGCCGCCGGCGCTCCCTGGATCACCAGGCTGCCGTTCCCGGTTCATGTTCTTGAACGCCTGGAGACACGAGACGAGGCGAGCCAAACCAGGTTGGAAAGTCTATACCGCTATCATCATGGTTTTTATGATGGCGTAGAGCGGGAATTTCGCGGCTTCGGTTTCGTCGAGCAACTCGACACGCAAGCTTTCGCGCAATTCAAAGAGCCCGGACTTTTCTCGACCGCGCCGGCGGTCATCGAAGAGGAATTCCATCTGCCGCCGGTGCTGACGAAGACCTGGATTCATACCGGCGCATTCCTGACCAGAGAGAACATCTCTCGACAATATGAGACCGAGTACTATTCATTTGACCAGGCGGCAACGCTCCTGCCCGATACGATTCTTGAGCCTAACCTGAGCATGGAAGAAGAGCGCGAAGCTTGCCGCGCCCTCAAAGGCAGCCTGCTGCGCCAGGAGATCTATGCGCTCGATGGCTCGCCCATGCAAGCGCACCCGTACAGCGTCTCGGAGCGCAGTTACGCGGTCAGGAGAGTCCAGGCGCGGGGCAGTCTTGCGCATGCGGTTTTTTACTCCCATGAGCGAGAGGTCATTGATTACCACTACGAGCGCCGCTCGTCTGACCCTCGCACCAGTCACAAGCTCATCTTGCATGTAGATGAATTCGGCAACCCCGACCGTGTCGCTTCGATTGGCTACCAGCGCCGCGCCAACCCCTCTGAGCCGGCGCATCCAAAAGAACAGAGCGAAACGCTGATCACTTACACGGAAACCGATTTTATTCATAAACCGGACGAGCCGGATTTCTACCGGGTCAGTCTTCCCGCCGGTATGCGGGTTTATGAGATTACCGGCTTGCAGCCTGCACAAAATCGCGTCTTTACCTTTAACGAATTTGAAGATTCAATCCAGCGGGCGGCGGTCATTGGTTATGAAGAGAAGCCCGCCCCCGGCAGCCTGCAAAAGAGGCTGATCGAGCAGACTAGTAGCCTATATTATAAGAATGATCTTTCCGGGCCGTTGCCGGCGGGAGACGTTGAATCGCTTGCCTTACCATACGAAAGCTACAAGATGGCGCTGACTCCTGGCCTGTTGAACCAGCTTTTTGAGGGACGAGTCAGCGAAGATTTGTTGGCCAATGAAGGCAGGTACGTCTTGCAGGATGGCAACTGGTGGGTGCCGTCGGGTCGCCAGATACTCGACGCGCGCCAGTTTTATCTGCCGGTACAGGTCATCGACCCTTTTGGCAAGATTTTTACGACAACCTATGACCGCTATGCCTTGCTGGTTGAGCAAACCGCTGACCCTCTCAGTAACACGATTACGGCAAAGAACAATTATCGAATGATGTTGCCCTGGCATATCACGGATGCCAACGACAACCGTTCCGCAGCGCGCTTTGATGCCCTCGGCGTTGTCGTAGCCACTGTCGTGATGGGGAAGCCAGGTTCCACGGATGGCGACCATATTGATGAGACAACTGCGGAAGCCTCTGCCGCTGATGATCCTACCGCGCGCATCGAATACGACCTGTTCAACTGGATTAACAAGGCGCGGCCTTACTTCGTTCACACGTTCACCAGGGAGCGCCACGGCGACCCAAGCACCCGATGGCAGGAATCATTCACCTATTTCGATGGGCTGGGCCGCGAGGTCATGAAGAAGATTCAGGCTGAGCCTGGACTCGCCCCGGCTCGCGGCCCGGACGGCAAACTGCGGCGCGACGCGCAGAATAAATTAATTTTCCTGGACACATCGCCAAACCTTCGATGGGTTGGAACAGGCCGCACGGTTTACGACAATAAAGGAAACGCCATCAAAAAGTATGAGCCATTCTTTGACAGTTCGAATGAGTACGACGATGAGAAAGACCTGTCTGAATGGGGCGTGACGCCGATCTTTCGCTATGACCCGCTGAGCCGGTTGATACGGACCGACCATCCGAACGGCACTTACTCCAGGGTCGAATTCGATGCCTGGCAACAAACGGCCTTCGATGAAAACGACACCGTTTTGATCCGCGAGAGCGATGGCTCTGTGATTGAGAGCCGCTGGTACTCGGAACGCAAGGGGCTTTCGACGAGCGATCCCGAAGGCCGCGCGGCCTTTCTGACGGCCAACGGTCATGCGCAAACTCCCGCCGTCGCCCACCTCGATACGCTAGGCCGAACCTTCCTGACGATCAGCGACAACGGCGCTGCCGGCAAGTATGAAACCCGCGTCGAACACGACATCGAAGGCAACGAGCGCGCCGTCATAGACGCTCAACGCAAGCGAGTCATGGAGCGCGGCTTTGATATGCTGGGTCGCGTCCTGCGCACGCAGAGCACTGAAGCAGGCGAGCGCCGGATGCTTGCCAACGTCGCCGGCAACCCGATACGTTTATGGGACAGCCGCAATCAAACGATCACGACAAGCTATGACGAGCTACAGCGCCCTACCCATCTATTTGTGAAACAAGCAACGAGCGCGGAGATGCTTGTCGAGCGAACCGTGTATGGCGAGACACATCCTGGCGCAGTCACGCTCAACCTGCGCGGCAAAGTCTATCAACATTACGACGGGGCCGGAGTTGCCACCAACCAGCAACACGATTTCAAAGGCAACCTGCTCGTCTCCAACCGTCAATTGGCGCGCGAGTACAAAACCCAGGTGAATTGGTCGGCTCTGAAAGGCTTGAACGATGTGCAGGCAATCGCCGACGCCGCAGCGCCATTGCTTGAGACGGAAGTGTTCACATCCAGCATGGAATACGACGCGCTCAATCGTCCCCTACGCATCGTCATGCCGGACGGCTCGACGGCGGGAGCAACGCCACTGCCGTTGGTGTTGCCGGCAAGCGAAATCTTCCCGGTTTACAACGAAGCCAATCTGCTTGAGCGCGTCGAGGCGAGATTGCGCGGCGCGGCTTCATTGACGCAGTTCGTGACCAATATTGATTACAACGCCAAAGGCCAGCGAGAGTTGATCGAGTACGGCAACGGCGTCAGGACCGGTTATGTTTATGATCCCCTGACATTTCGGCTAACCAGATTAAAGACGAACCGCGCGGCAGGCGATCAGAGGGTGCTTCAAGACCTGCGCTACACTTACGATCCTGTAGGGAATATTACAGAGATGCGTGATGACGGGCAGCCAACCGTCTTCAATGATAATGCTCAGGTCGAGCCGCTATGGAAGTACGAATATGACGCGCTCTACTGGCTCATCAAGGCCGAAGGCCGCGAGCATGCCGGGCAGAATGATTATCAGCCCACGTCAACTCGCAACGATTATCGCGATTATCCATTCGCCAACCGCCCCAACGCCAACGATGCGCAAGCCATGCGCAATTACACAGAGGTCTACGAGTATGACGAGGTCGGCAACATTCTGCGCATGATTCATCAGGCCAGCGATGGCAACTGGTCGCGGCGCTATGCCTACGAGAGAGATGCCGGCGGCGAGATGATCAGCAACCGGTTACTGCAAACCAGCCTGCCGGGCGATGCGGATGATGGGCCGTTTTCGGCCCGCTATGAATACGACCCGCATGGAAACATGACGCGGATGCCGCACCTTTCGAGCATCGCGTGGAATTTCAAAGACGAGTTGCAGCAGACAGACCTCGGCGGCGGCGGCACGGTTTATTTCACTTACGACGCGGCGGGCCAGCGAACGCGCAAGGTGTGGGAGAAATCAGCCGCCTTGATTGAAGAGCGAATCTACCTGGGCGGCTATGAAATTTTTCGCCGGCGCAACGGCGCGAGCGTGACGCTTGAGCGCCAAACGCTACACATCATGGATAGTCAAAATCGCATTGCGCTTGTCGAAACAAAAACCATTGATGAAGGGAATTTAGTTGAAGCGCCAACGCCGCTCATTCGTTTTCAAGTGAGCAATCATCTCGGCTCTGCTTGTCTGGAACTTGACGAGGCAGGAGCCATTATCTCCTACGAAGAGTATCACCCATACGGCACGACTTCATTTCAATCGACGCGCAGCGGTGCAGAGGTCAGCCCGAAACGCTATCGCTACACCGGCAAGGAACGCGACGAAGAAACGGGCTTGAGCTATCACAGTTCGCGTTACTATGCGCCCTGGCTTACTAGATGGACAGCTTGCGATCCAGCAGGGTTGAAGGATGGGCCGAACCTTTATGCCTATACTAAGAACAATCCGCTTGTACTTGTCGATCCCAATGGAACTCAAGGTAATCGCCCCGATGAAAATCAGATCAACTCACTATTTACTGTTGATGAAAAAGGGGTGAGAGGCATAGGTTCTCCGTTTACCCAATATGGAAAGGATTCTTTGGCACAAACAATTGGATTGTCAAAGCCAGAGTTAGCGTTAGCAGATGATTTGCAGTTAAAGCTCGACCTGAGTTCTCTCAATGATGTAATCCAAGAGCAGCCAGTCGAATATACACCTGGCATTTTGAGTCTTCCGGAGTTTGAGGGGACGACTGAAGCTCTCAGCTTGGCTCGACAATACACTTGGTACGACCCACGCGCGCTCGGATGGAACCTCGCTGCTGATTTCGCGGCTGTAGGTGGTGGTCTGTCGTTGGGAGCAAATAGTATTCTGGCTGGCATCGGATGGATCAGCGAAAAGGTCGATCCTGATGGTGCCATATCCAACACTGCCACAATGCTTTCAATGCAAACGCCTCTACCCTATGACGATGCCATTGCCTATGGCATTCAAGCACTCCAATTTGGCGCGAGAGCCCAACTCCTTCGACTATCAAGTGCTCTCGCAAGACAAACCATTTGGAGGAAAATACCTTTGGGAACGGCTGGCGGAGATTATGTTGAATCCACAAATGCCCTGCGCCGATTTAGAGATTTTATCTACACTGAAACTATTAAACCTAACTTTCCTGTTTTCGATTTTATCAAGGATGCCGAAAGAGTGAGCTTGAAGAAAATAGATCTACTCACTAAATCGGCTGAAACTGAAGGGGGCTTATTCAGTCGATTGTCAAGAGAGATCGGGGATGTTGCAAAACGCTCAACTAGTGTAGGGAGAACTCTAGAATTTCAATATGTGGGACAATTTCCAACATTAGAGCAGCGTCTTGCAATTCAGCGTGCAGGTGCGCTTGCGGGATCCTTAGACTTGAAACTGATAGTTCGTCCATACCTATTAGGTTTTTAAGCAGAAAAAAATGAGAAATTCGCTCTAACTAAAGATATTTCACCTAACACGCATAGTTGCTATAGAGGGAGGCCCTAAAATGTCAGCACTGGGAAAAAAAATATTTCGCGTCACGGGTCGAGTCGTTGACCGCAAGACCAATGCCGGCGTCGCGGCGCTCAAGGTCGAAGCCTGGGACAAAGACTTGATCATAAAGATCACAGTCGGCAACGCGGTGACCGATGCGCAAGGCGTCTTCCACATGGAGTTTGAAAAGTCTGCCTTCAGAACTCTCTTCGCGGATCGCGACGGCATTTTATTCTTCAAGGTCTTCCGCAACGACAGGCTGGTCGCCAGCACGGAAAACTCCGTCTTCTGGAGCCGCGATACCGCTGATAATGAACTCTTGATTCAGGTAGATATTTCCGCCGGCGAAGCGCCTCCGCCAGCCGAACCGGCTGAGCCATTCATTGTCTCCGGCTTCCTCCGCCTATCACCCGCCACTCCCATCGCCGCCGCCACCGTTCGCGTCTTCAATTCCATATTCCCGGAAACTATGGTTGGCGAAGCCCTGACCGATGCATCGGGACATTACGAAATTCAATTCGCAGGCATTCAACCCGGCAGCGCCGTTGTCGTTCAACATCTCGTTCGCGCATTCGACAGCAAAGGGAATTTGCTTGTCGCTTCCGCTCCTTTTTTCCCGCAGCCGACGCAGACGCTTGATCTGGTCGCCGAAAATCCGGCGCTCGATGAACCTTTCGCGATCAGCGGACAAGTCTGCACCGCGACGAACAGCCCTATCGCCAAAGCGACCGTAAAACTCTTCGGCACGCTGAACGACCAGGAAGAATTTATCAAAGATACGCAGGCCGATACCGAGGGCCGCTATGAGCTTTCCTACTTGCCCGGAAAGTACAAGGTCACCGTCAACCCGGATGCGCGCCTGAGACTTCGCGCCTTTGATCAAGATGGCAAGTTCTTAAAAGAATCGCCGTTGTTTCAAGCCTCGCCTGAAGATCATTGGGACGCCATCGTTGATGCGGTAACGCCGCCGACGCCGACGCCGCCTTTTATCATTCAAGGCCGGGTGACTATTAAAGGTGATGGCAACTTTGTTGATGGCATCGTGCAAGCTTTTACGGTTAGCGACGGGCGCGATAAACAACTCGGCAATGATGCGAGCACAGAGAATGCAGGACTCTATAAGATCAGTTTTCTGGACGCCGTCACTGCGGTCTTCGTTCGCGTGGTTGATAAGGAAGGGAGAGAGCGGGCTCATTCCGACACTTTCCCCGCGCAGCAGCCTTTGACGATTGATCTGGCGGTGGAACCGCTGCTGGATGAGGGCATAGTCAAAGGGCAAGTCCGTCTGGCAGATGGCAGCGGGTTTACCAGCGGCTTCGTGCGCGCTTATAACAAGAACTGCTTACATGGGGAAAGCCCTTTGGGCAACCCTGCCGACACGCTCAGGGATGGGCATTATGAGATCAGCTATCCCCTCAGCCCGTCCGCAAATGGCCCCAGCAAGAGCGTGAATCTAATTGTCCGGGTGTTCAACCTGAACAACGATCAAATCGCTCCTCCACAGATGCGCTTCAAAGCGGGGCCCATCGCCGAGGTGGATTTTGATCTCACCGGGGCAGATTTCAGGGGACTTTCGGAGTATGAAAAATTACTTGCCGCTCTCACTCCCAACCTTGAGGGATTTGCTCTGGCCAGTCTCAACGCCGATCAAGTTCTATGCCTGTCAGACATGACCCAACTCGATGCCGTGCAGATCGCTTTCGCCGTCGTGGCGGCGCGGCTGGCACCGAGCACCGGATTGCCGGCAGAAGCCTTCTACGCCTTCTTCAAAGGCAATCTGCCGACGAACCTATCGGGGCTGCTGTCACAGACCGCCGATGAGCAGCGCGCCGCTCTTCAATCGGCCATCGATAACAACTGGATTCCCGCTCAATTTCGCACCCAGATCAATCCAATCTTGAATCGGCTGCATCAACTGATTATCGACCAGGCGTTTCAGCCGGTTGTCGCCGGAAGAACGTCGCTTGGCGTGCTGCTGAACACGGCGCTGTCATCTCCGACCAAGCCGCAAACGTTTCTGAATCTATTCTTCAACTATGAGGGCACGGTTCAGGATTTTTGGCATAGCCTGAGCACCGATGCCGATCTGAAAAATGACGTTGGTAAACTGCAATTCACGCTGCAAGTGAGCGCGCTGACTGGAAACCATCTGCCAATGGTTCAAACCCTGCTGGCCATGCGCGCTCAGAACAAACTATCTTCGGTGCGCGACCTTGTTGGCGCAGATTGGGAAAAGATCATCCATGAATCAGCCAGTGGGTCTGTGCTCACCTTCCCGCCCGAAGTAACCGGTCTTGACTCGGTTGAGAAGACGAAGAACTATGTGCGTATCCTTTCGAACATCGTTGAGGATGCCTTTCCAACCGCTGTCATTTCGAACCGCCTGCTAAACGACACCCAGTTCAATCCTCCGCATAAAGCCGAAACGATTAGTTTCTTCACGAATCACATGGATTTCGAGATCACCACGACAAACATCAGGAGCTATCTGGTGGCTAAAGGTGAGACCCTGCCTGCCGGCGTGGTCAATCAGCTTGAAGCGATCCAACGAGTGAGGAATGTCGCGCCGGGCTATACAACAATGAGCGTGTTATTGACGGATGGAATTAGCTCCGCTTCAGAGATCAGTCGCCTGAGCAAAGAGACCTTCACGGCGCGATACGCCGATGCCTTTGGAGGGCAGACGGAAGCTCTGGCGCTTTACGACAGGTCGCGCAGTGCTGCGGCGCACGCCCTGAACGTGGTTACAGACATTCGCGATACGATCTTTGGAGTTAATCCCTACGTTGTGGCGAAGGTTTCGCCCGACGCGATTCCCGACCTGGAAACATTATTCGGGTCGCTTGACTTCTGCGAGTGCGAAGCCTGTAGCTCGGTGCTTAGCCCGGCGGCTTATCTGGTTGACCTCCTGCACTTCCTGAAGGATCGCCAAGCTAAGAATACGCTTGATTCAGTCCTCGCCGTCCTGTTCAAACGCCGGCCCGACATCGGAGCCATAGAACTGAGTTGCAAAAACACCAACACGCTTGTCCTTTACATAGACCTGCTCAACGAAGTGCTTGAGGCCGCCGTGTCGTCTTTAGCCTTCGATGCGGCGACGGTTCCGCAAACCGGCGGCACGGCTGAAGAGTTGAGCGCCAGTCCAGAGCACGTCGATGAACGAGCCTATGACACGCTGGCGCAAGCGGTTTATCCCTGGCAACTGCCCTTCAACCTTTACGTCGAGCAGGTACGAGCTTACCTTGGGAACCTGGGCGTGAAGCGTGATGAATTGATGCAGGCTTTTCAGAGCACTCTTCAATCAGGCACAACGCCGGCGATCAAAAATCCCACAGACGAAAATATCACGGCTGAGTTTCTTGTGATGACGGCAAGAGAGCGCCAGATACTCACAGATCAAACGCAAACGGAGGTTTGGAAATATTGGGGTTACACTGCGCCCCAGACATCGCTAGCCAACAACCTGCTCGGCGTCAGGACATTTCTTCAGCGATCCGGTTTGACTTACGCAGAATTAATCGATCTGCTAAGCCTGCGCTTCATCAATCCGAATCAGCAGAACCGGACGATTCACATTCAAGAAGACTCAAGCTGCAATCTGGATGATATGCACCTGGCCGGTCTGAACGACCTGGTGTTGAGCAAAATACATCGCTTCGTGCGCTTGTGGCGCAAACTCGGCTGGACGATGAAAGAACTCGATATGGCGCTGACCGCGCTCGGCGCTGTCGATATTAGCGATCCGGTTTTGGCGAAGCTTGCCGATGTTAAGCGCCTGAAGGAAGACCTGAAGCGGCCACTGGAGCAGTTGTTGAGCCTGTGGGCAGACCTTGATACAGACGGCGAAGACTCGCTCTACAATCGATTGTTCCTGAACAAAGCAATCAGCAACCCGGTTGATGAAGCCTTTAAGCGTCCATTCAGAGTCCCGAATGACCCTCTCACGGAGCACGTTTCCACCATACTGGCGGCGTTGCGCGTCAGCGCCGCAGACCTGGACGCAATCAGAAGCGACGCTGGCTTACTAGATAAAACTAACCCGCCACAACTAGCCCCGCTGAACCTTGAGAATTTATCGAAGCTATATGGCTACGCCATTCTTGCGCAGGGGCTTGGCCTGACGATAGATGACCTGTTGGCGCTCAAAGCGATTACCGGCGCTGATCCGTTGCAGAAGCAAACTACCGGCTCGACGCGCACGTTCGTCAAGCAGGTTGGTCGCGTGCGCGCGTCAGGCTTTAGCGTAGCGGAACTTGATTACCTGCTGCGGGCACAGCCGTCGCCGTCCAAGATAGCGCCAGCGGATGAAGATATAGCAAACGCCTTGAAAGAAGTTCGCGCCGGCTTGCAAGCCATGCTTGCTGAAAACCAATACCCGCCTGAAACCTCCGACTTAAGCGGCGAACAGACGAAGAGAAACCTCAAGCTGTTGAATTTCGACGATGCGATCATTGAAGGGATTCTGGCGACGATTAACGGAACGGTGGTTTACGAAACGGCGCTCGCGTCGTTGCCGCCGGGCCTGGTCTTTCCACCTGAGTTGCGGGAAAAGATCGCTTATGACCAGGGGACTCAGAAACTTCGTTTCGTCGGCCCGATGTCGCTGACTGAAAGGGGAGATGACGCGCAGGGGTTGTTGGGCTTGTCAGGCGACCTGACTTATAGGGCGGCGATTCAGGCGCTATTTGACACGCCGAGAGATTTCATCTTCGATAAATTGCGAGCCCTTGAAGCGCCGGCCTTCTCGGCGGCGCTCAGCGCGTTGCCTGCGAATCTGACCTTGCCGAGCGAGATGCGAGACAGGATTTACTACAATCAAGAATTTTCGGAACTTCGCTTCAATGGCGCGATGAAAGATGACGAAAAAACAAGACTGCTCAACTTATCAACCCCATCAACTGATCAGCAATATCAGGATGCGATCAATAGCCTGTTCAACGCTCCCGATACGCTCGTCCCCCAACTGAAGCCATTGCTTTCGCACGCCGAGGTCTCCGAGCTTTTTGACGCGCCGCTTCTCGCGCAAGAAAAGTTCAGCCGGTTGCTGGCCAAGATCTTGCCGCATCTTCGGAATCTGTTGAGCCAGAGCCTGGTCAAGCAAAAAATCAGCGATGCCCTGAAGATCAATCTGAGCATAACCGACCAACTGCTGACCGAGATGGTGAATTCGCCGATTCATCCCGGCGAGAAATCCATCGCTGAATTTTTAGCGCCCGGATTTGTCGAGAGCGATACGAACCTCGCAATAACCGCCGCCGCGTTTCCGAATCAATTCAAGATGTTCAAGGCGCTGCACAAAATCAGCCTGCTGGTCTCTAAATTCAAAATCACGCCGAAGGAATTGAACTGGGTGTTCTTGCATGCGCCCGGCGTCAACTGGCTGAACTTCAATGCGCTCCCGCCTTTCGCAACCGACCCGGCATCGGTTTTGTTTGACGGCTGGAGCAGGCTGGTTGACCTGTTTCAATTGAGAGATCAAGTGCCGAAGGGCGTGGATGCGTTGTCGGAGATTTTCGCCCTCGCGCAGGATGCTTCCACTGAGCGCGACAAGTTGCTGTCGAGGGTGAGTGAATTGATGGGCTGGAACCCGGATGATGTGAATTTTCTGGTGAGCAATCAGGGCTTAGGCATTCAGGTGCCCAACGGCTTCAAGGATGAACAGGCATTGATACGTTTAACGGTCTGCTTTGCCATCATCGCTCAACTTGGCATGCGGGCGGCGGATTGGCGCGCGTGGATAAAGCCGGACTTTTCTCCTGATAGTTCTAATGCATTGCTCGCAGCCGATGATGCGCGCAGGTTGAAGAATGCGGTGAAGACGAAATACGAAGACGCTCAATGGCTGGCCATCGCCAAACCCATCAACGATGCGCTGCGCCAAAAGCAACGCACGGCGCTGGTGGCTTATCTGCTCGCTCATCCGAACCCGGCGAAGGGGCAGAATTGGAAGGATGCCAACGGACTGCACGATTATTTTTTGATGGATGTGGAGATGAGCGCCTGCCTTTCGACCTCTCGCATCAAGCAAGCGATTAGCTCTGTGCAACTCTTCGTTCAAAGATGCCTGATGAATCTCGAACCGGAAGTAATCGCCAACGCCAAGGAAGACGGCAAGTGGAACGAGTGGAAATGGATGAAGCATTATCGAGTCTGGGAAGCCAATCGCAAGGTCTTCCTCTATCCCGAAAACTACATTGAGCCTGAACTGCGCGATGACAAGACGCCCTTCTTCATAGACCTTGAGAATGAGCTTATCCAGAATGAAGTTACTCTGGATACTGCCGAAGAAGCGTTCTTGCACTACCTGGAAAAGCTCGATGAGGTGGCGCGGCTGGAAGTCGTCGGCATGTATCACCAACTGGAGACGGATGTAGCGGGCAAGGCAACGATTGACATCTGGCACATTTTTGCTCGCACCGCAGGAGTTCCACATCATTACTACTATCGCCAGTGGGTTGATCATTCGCGCTGGACGGCGTGGCAGAAGGTTGAAGTCGCGATTGAAGGAGATCACCTCATCCCTGTGGTCTGGAATCGGCGGCTGTATTTGTTCTGGCCCATTTTCAAGGAAGAGTCTAATCGGCAACCAATCACGATGCCTGCGCCAGGTGGCCAGTTAATAGAAGCGCCTGTGTTCTTGAAGACCCAGATCGCCTGGAGCGAATTCAAGAATAAGAAGTGGACTGCCAAGAAAGTATCTAATCAGTTTCTTACCCCTCCTAAGCTGTCGCCAGATACAAGCTTATTCTACTTTTGGGCAGAAATTAAAGATGGCCAGCTTGATATAAAATGCGAGCGGCATATTTTTAATGATGTGCAGGAATTATTCTATTTTAGGGTGGGAGATTTTCGGTTTGACGGATGTAACAATGATCCCAAAGCCATTAAAACCATTACCCTAACATCCTCAGGACTACCCCGAGATATACCACTTCTTTCAAGTGCGCAAAAAAATACGCGCACGGAAAACATGGCGCTTGTTGAGATTAGCTCCGACGATGCGCCAGACATTGCCGACCTTCTCTTTCTACGCGATCAGCAAGGACAGGACAGAATCGTGCTGGATAAAACACCTGGCACTTTCCGTCTGCTGCTGCCGCATCAGGATGCAACGTTTAATTCTCAAGATCCCTTCTTCTTTTATGACTCTCAAAGAACCTTCTTCGTCATCCCTGAAAAACCGTTCGGTGCCACCACCGATTGGGGTAACGGTAGCCTCATAACTCCCAACGTGATTGATGATTTTCTCGGAACTTACTATCGACCGCAGATCATTTTTCAGTTCGATTCTTCGGCCACGATCACGCCAACCGGCTTGCGGTCTGCGGGAGCAAGCCGTAATGCCCTGGTTGCGATGAAAAACGTCATGCCGAATCAGGCGCTTGATAACCGCGCGGCAAGCTCGTCGCCGCTTCCAGATCTTGCGGTGACTGGTGGCGTCAATGTTGGTGTTCCTATCACCACGGTCTTCAATGTTGGAGATATTCTGGACAACAACCTGTCTCTAAACTCGCCGGTGCTGCCGGGCCCCCGTCTTTCAACGTTATATCACTTCAAGACGTTCTATCATCCGTTCGTGTGCCTGTTCATCCGCGAACTGAATCGCAACGGCATAGACGGATTGTTGCAGCGTGACATTCAGCGTGACCCTCTGATGTTTCTCAAGTCGCCGCAAGACGCGCAGCCGCCCGCGCCCTTCAGCTTCAGAGATACCTATCTGAATCCTCCGCTTAGCCTGAGACTCGCGCAGCCGCCTTCGCCTGTCGCCGTCCCGAATCCGGAGGATGTGGATTTCCTGACCGACGGCGCTTACTCGCAATACAACTGGGAGTTGTTCTTCCACGCGCCGCTTCTGATTGCCGACAGGCTCAGTCATAATCAGCGATTTGAAGACGCGCAGAAATGGTTCCACTACATCTTCGACCCGACCGACACCTCCGATTGGCCCAGTCCACAGCGTTACTGGCGCACGCTGCCATTCTTTAATCAAGCGACGGAAGCCTATCAAAAACAGAAGATTGAAAACCTGCTGAAGTCGCAGGACGGTTTCGATGCCGAACTGGCCAGCCAGGTAGACCAGTGGCGAGCCAATCCATTCAATCCTCATCTGATCGCGCGGCTGCGCACCGTGGCTTATCAAAAGACCGTGGTGATGAAGTACATTGATAACCTGATTGCCTGGGGCGATCAGTTGTTCCGTCAAGACACGCTCGAATCGATTAACGAGGCGGCGCAGCTTTACATACTCGCATCATCCATCCTCGGCCCTCGCCCGCAAGCCATTCAGCGGCAGGCCACACCGCAAGCTCAAACCTACTATTCAATCACCGGCCAACTGGATGATTTCTCGAACGCCCTGGTCAGGGCTGAAAACATGATCGCGGTAAATGGAGGGAGCGACATTTCTTCTCCCGCAGTCGAGCCTTCAATGGGAGCGACTTTGCCGCTCTTTTGCGTCCCGAAGAACGATCAGTTGCTGGCATACTGGGACACCGTCGCCGACCGTTTATTCAAGATTCGCAACTGCATGAACATCGAAGGCATTGTGCGACAACTGCCGCTGTTTGAGCCGCCGATTAATCCGGCGCTGCTTGTGCGCGCCGCCGCCGCCGGTCTGGACATCGGCGCTGTGCTCAATGAAGTCAACGCTGCGCTGCCGCACTACCGCTACAACGTGATGTCGCAAAAGGCCGGCGAGCTATGCGCTGAAGTCAAAGCATTGGGGGCGGCGCTCTTATCAGCACTTGAGAAGCGCGACGGCGAAGCGCTTGCACGGTTGCGCTCAGGGCATGAAATCACTGTGCTTGACGCCGTGAGAAGGGTCAAGGAGCAGCAACTTGAAGAAGCCAATCGCACGTTGGAGGGAGTGCAAGCCAGCGCCGACATCATCGCGCATCGCTTTAATTATTATGCCGGATTATTTAGCGGCGGACTGAATGAACCAGAAACCCTTCATCTCTCTGCACTCGCACGCAGCATTGACTTTGCGTTTCAACAGAACGACTACAACGGTCTTGCCAATGCTTTGACTCTTATTCCTGATCTCAAGCTTGGCAGCCCGACAACCGATGGCATAACTTTCGGCGGATCTCTCCTCGCGGCGGCGGCTAGAGACCAGGCCGCGCTTATGGGTACGCTGTCATCCGTCAATAACACTCACGGGTCTTCGCATGCGACAATGGGCAGCAATCTGCGGCGCTCGGAAGAATGGAAATTCCAAATGGAGCAGGCGGATATAGAAAAGACCCAGATCAACCGCCAACTCGACGCGGCGCTAATTCGCGTTCAGATCGCCGAGCAGGATCTGAAAAACCACAACTTGCAACTTGATAACGCGCACGCGGTTGATGATTTCATGCGCGACAAGTTCACCAATCACGATCTGTATGATTGGATGGTGTCGCAACTTTCCGGCGTTTATTTCCAGAGTTATCAACTGGCTTACGATGTTGCAAAACGCGCTGAACGAGCCTTCAGGTATGAGCTTGGGCTGGAGGATTCAAACTTCATTCAGTTCGACAACTGGGATAGCTTGAAGAAAGGGCTGCTCGCGGGCGAACGCTTACACCACGACCTCAAGCGAATGGAAATAGCCTATCTCGACCAGAACAAACGCGAGTACGAATTGACCAAACACGTCTCGTTGATGCTGTTCGATCCGACAGCGCTGCTGATGCTGAAACAGACAGACGAGTGCTTCGTTGATCTACCTGAAACGGTCTTTGATGTGGATTACCCAGGCCATTACATGAGGCGTATCAAATCGGTCAGCCTCACCATTCCCTGTGTGATCGGGCCGTACATGGGGGTTAATTGCAGGTTGACGCTGGTGAGCAACAGTCTGCGCAAGAATGCCTCTCTTGCTAACGACCGCTATGAACGCACAGGTTCGGAAGACAGCCGGTTCAGGGACAGCGTCGGCGCGATCCAGTCTATAGCCACGAGCACCGCCCAAAATGACGGCGGCTTGTTCGAGGTGAATTTCCGCGATGAGCGTTACCTGCCTTTCGAGGGCGCAGGCGCAATCAGCCATTGGCATATCGAATTGCCGAAGGATAATAACGCCTTCGACTTTAATACGATCACGGATGTGATTCTGCACATCAGGTATACGGCCAGGGAGGGCGGCGGCCTGTTGCGGCAAAAGGCTCAGGACGCGCTCAAAGCTTCTTCTCAACCCGGCTTCGTGTTCCTCAGCGCCAGGCATAATTTTCCGGGCGAATGGCATCGCTTTCTTCATCCGCAAGATCCGCCGCCGGGGGGCGTCTGGAAGCAAACCCTGGCGCTCAAACTCGACGACGATCACCTGCCTTTCCGCTTCAAAGGCAAGCCCGACAACTCTGTCACCCTCGTCTTTTACTTAGTGCTCAAGAATGAAGCTGATTATGCAGAGGTCAGGTCTCTCGCGTTTGGATTGAAAATCGACACCCTGGTTGTACCGCCGGTCGTTATGCGGAGATTTACATCTGCAAGTAACCCTGCCTTGCTAGCGCTTCAATCCGATCCTTACACAGATAGGCTTGGCAACCTTAGCCAGTGGTCTATCGAAGTCAGCGAGCAGGATATACCTGTTAAATTGCGGGAAAATGCGACGCCTGCCGGTGATCATTTCAGATTAAAGGCCGGCGCTATCGAAGATATTCTGATTGTCTGTCAGATTACAAAATAGAGTCTTCCATGACGAGGTGCAGAACGCGCTTCGTTCCCACTACATCCCTCAGACGATGACGCGGGTGCAGCCGCCTGGGCGGCGGCCCGCATTCGCTCTTGTACGCCCCTCTAGCCGATAGCAGGGATAAGAAAATATCACTGTGAAGTTCACGAAGACGCGCAAAGCGAAGTCGATCACAATTCATTTCAATACGGTTGCTGCCGCTCGCATGAGTCGCAGGCGAAGATCGCCTCTCAGGCACGAGCATTGCCACAGAAGTGATTGAGCAGGCGTTTTGCCATAGAGTCGGCGCGTTTCCATACGCTCGCTGTAGCAACAGCAAGCAAAGTCATACGTACTCGCCGTCAGCGATGGCTTGCTCATCATTTCGATTGGAAGAGGAGAAATATCATGGCAGAAATACGCGATACCCACACCGTAGTTGATGAAGTCCCGGTTGAGCGCCGGACGGTTATTGAAGGAGATTACCCGCCGATGGTCTATGAGCGGCGCGGGCTGTCGGGTGGGGCCGTGGCGGCCCTGGTGATCGCCGGGATTATTGGCGCTATTCTGATCACGCTTCTGATATTGAACACACAGCAGCGCAATCAGGACGCAGAACTGGCGACAGAACGGGCGCGCGCCGATGCCGCCCAGAGGGCTGCCGCGCAAGCGCCGAGCCCTACGCAACAACCCCAGCCGCCTGTCGTTGTCATGCAGCCGTCGCAGCCCACAACCGTGCCTGTACCAGTGCCTGTACCTACGCAGCCGGCAACCACGCCGTCGACAAGTTCGACATCGAGCGTCAGCACCGAAGTCGATGTGACGACGAAATTGCTCGACGATGCGGACCTGCGGACTCACCCTATAAACGTGAAGGTGGACAACGGCACCGCAACTTTGAGCGGTGAACTGCCGAGCGAAGAATTGAAGGCGCGGGCCGAAAGGATCGCCAGTTCAGTTAAAGGGGTTCGCCGCGTCAAGAACAACATCACCGTGAAATCCGAGTAAGTCGGGGGCAAATTTCTGGCACAGGAGCCGGCAATCAAACCTGCGGCAGCGAGAGGATCGGCAATTCTCGCTTGCGCAGCGCCGGCTCCTGGCTCTCGGCATTTGCCATCAGCGATTCGCAGTACAGACGATTGGGCGTCGCCTGCACGACCCTGGCGCGATGGATGCCGGGCGCGAGATTGCCTTTGATCATGGTCACGTGATTGCCGCGCGTGTGGCCCTGCACGAGGCCGGCTTCCCCGGTCGCGCCTTTGACCAGCACTTCGACTTCGCGCCCGACCCAGTGTTTGTTCTGCTCGAAGGAGATCTCTTTTTGCAATTCCACGAGGCGGCCCAACCGCTCGGTCTTCACGGCGCGCGCCACGTCTTCGAAGTGAATCGCCGCAGGCGTGCCTTCGCGCTCGGAATAGATAAACAGATAGGCCGCGTCATAGCGCACCTCACGGTAAAGCTGTAGCGTCTCTTCAAAGTCCGCTTCGGTTTCGCCCGGAAAACCGGCGATGAGGTCTGTCGAGATCGTCGCATCGGGCAATAGTTGGCGCAGCCGTCTCGTGCGCTCAAGATAAAACTCGCGGGTGTATTCGCGCGCCATGCGCTTGAGTATGCGATTCGACCCCGATTGCACAGGCAGATGAATGTAGCGGCAGATTGCCGGCGTATCGGCTATGGCTTCGATGATCTCGTCGTCGAAGTTCACCGGATGCGAGGTCACGAAACGGACACGCGGAATGCCGACGCGCCCGACCATCCTGAGCAGTTCGGCAAACGACGGATAACCGGCAAGCCGCGCCCGCCGCGCGCCGGTTCCCTCAGCCAGCCCGTAGGAGTTGACGTTCTGGCCAAGCAATGTAACTTCGGCTACGCCGGCCTGGGCAAGCGCCCGCGCTTCGTTGAGGATGTCTTCGACCGGGCGCGACACTTCCGCGCCACGCGTCTGCGGCACGATGCAATAGGTGCAGCGATGATTGCAGCCGCGCATGATCGTCAGGTTGGCGCTGACGGCGTCTTGCGGCGGCGGCGGCGTGTAGAACTGCAATTCGTTTTTGAAGTCGAAAGATTGAAACTTGCCGCGCTCGATGGCCGGGACGATTTCGGTGATCGCCCCTGGGCCGAGCATGATGTCGACGGCAAACTTTTGGCCCATGCGGCGGCCTTCGGGCAGTTGCGCGAGACAGCCCATCAAGCCGATGGTCATAGCGCCGCGCCGCCGCTGCTTTTCTTTGCGCAGTTCGCCGAGCAGGGTTTGCGCCTTTTCGACCGGCTTGCCGCGCACGGCGCACGTGTTGACCAGAACGAGATCGGCATCGCGGAAATCGTCAACGAACGAATAGCCCACCCCGGCCAACTCCGATTGAATGGCGTGCGTGTCGTATTCGTTCATTTGACAGCCGAATGTTACTACGTGCGCTCGCATATGGTGCTTGCCTGACTCCTCTGCTTGAACGTCCCTGCCATAGGGCGACGGCCCGTTGGCTGAAGTAATTTTGAATCTTAGCATCCTGCACAGACAGCGTACCAGCGCCTGGGCGATGCTTTAGGTGCCGCGCGTTGTGTTAGAATGATCTCGCTTCACGGAGGGAAAACGCATGAAGATCGAATTACACGGCGTACCGATTGTCTTTTTTGAAGAAGGCGACATCATCATCGCGCACTGTGTTCCGCTTGACGTGTCTTCGTGCGGTCATGACCTAGAAGAAGCCCGGCGCAATGTGCGTGAAGCCATCGAATTGTTTCTCGAAACCTGCGACCACCTCAGCTTGACCAAGTAAGGCTACAAGCGGCCTATTGTGATTCCCAAGTGGAATTTGGTTCCTGTCTTCATCATTCAAAATAATCTCCGCACCGCCGGCATGGGCCGCGAGCGATATTTCGAGCTACTGGCGCAAGTCTGAAACTTCTTCATCCGTTTCGCGCTTCGACCGAAGACCAATCCTTTGACAAATCACCAGAAGCAAAGCGACAATCGATCCAGCATTTCTTAGAAAGGTCTTCAAGATGTACAAAAAATTCACCGCCAGCGTCGCGCTCCTGCTGGCCCTGGCATTACTGACCACCAGCGGCGCAATCGCCCGTCAGGGCGCTGCGGCAATCAAGCAACCGGATACGCCAGCGACGCTCAACGCCACCGATGATGTGCTCAAAACCGTCAGCCGCATGCGCGAGCTGGAGATCAAGACGCCGGTCAAGAGCGCCTTCAAAACGCGCGACGAGATCGAGCAGTCGGTGATTCGCGATCTCGACGAGAGCACACCGCTTGCCGACTTCAACGCTTCACAAAAGACGCTGGCCAAGCTCGGCCTGGTGCCGAGCGGCTTTCAACTGCGCGACTACGTCGTGAAGCTGCTGCGCGAACAGGTGGCCGGTTTTTACGAACCGAAGACCAAGGAGTTTTATCTGGCCGCGTGGCTGCCGCTCGCCGAGCAGAAGAAGGTCATGGCGCACGAACTGGTGCACGCCCTACAGGATCAGCATTTCAATTTGCGGCGTTTCGAGAAGTGGCCGAAGGGCGATTCCGATGCCGAGTTGGCGGCGCACGCGCTCGTCGAAGGCGAAGCGACCCTGGTGATGATTCTCTATGATTTGGAGGAGCAGGGACTTCATGGAATTGACGTTACAAAACTCGGCTCGCTGACCGAGCGCCTGCTGGACAACGACGCGGAGGCAAACGATCCGAACTACCCTGTGCTGTCGGCAGCGCCGCGCGTGCTGCGCGAGAACCTGCAATTTCCTTATGTTTACGGCGCGGGCTTCACGCAAGCGGTCTTGAAGAACGGCTCCTGGCGCGGCCTCAACGAGGTATACACGACGCTGCCGGCATCGACCGAGCAGATCATGCACCCGCAGAAGTATCTGGCGCACGAGATGCCGGTGAAGATCGCCCTGGCTGACTTCGCCTCGACCCTGGGCAAAAACTGGCACCGCGCCGATGAGGACGTGAACGGTGAGTTCCGTTACTTTGTTATCCTCAGCGAATTTCTGCCGAAGGCGGTCGCGCGCCTCGCCGCCGCCGGATGGGGCGGCGACCGTTATGCGTTTTACGAGAACAAGGCGACCGGCGCATCGGCGCTCGTGCAATACACGACCTGGGACACGCCGGGCGATGCGCGAGAATTCTTCGCCGCCTACTGCGAGCGTACCGAGCAGCGCTACAGGCTCAAACACGATACCGACAAGGTGACGCGCCGCCTCTATGAAACCAGCGAAGGATTGGCGAGCATCGAGTTGCGCGACCAGGACGTAGTCATGATCGAGGGCGCGGAAAGCCGCGAGCAACTCGCTCGCCTTTCTGAACGCCTCTTTCAGAGCAAGAAAAAGTAGCATTGCTTACGAATGGAGCAAGACCGTGCGCAGCGTTAGCAAGAAAGATTTCAAAGATCATCTGAGCCGCTACCTGAGCGAGGCACGCAAGGGTGTGGCCATCGAAATCTGCGAGCGCAACAAACCCATCGCACGGCTCGTGCCGGTATCGGCTGAGGCTGTTATAGATGAAGAAGAAATGGCGCTAGTTGCGGCTGGCAAATTAAAGCCGCGCGAGCAGTTGTTGCCAGATTCGTTCTTCTCAATGCCTGGCCCCGACATCTCGATTGAAAAGGCTGTTGCCGCAGTTGTGGCCGACCGGGATGAAGATTAACGCAGCATTTTGGGATACAAGCGCATTGGTGCCGCTGTGCTGCCGGCAACCGGCAACCAATGTAGCAAACCGACTCGCGCGGCAGTATCGCAAAATCGAGGCGTGGTGGGGCACGGTCGTCGAAGCACAAAGCGCTCTCGCTCGTTTGCTTCGAGAAAAGCAGATCAACGACGTGGAATTCCAGCATGCGATGATGCGCTTGCATCAGTTGCATCAATCGTGGTCGGAGATTCTGCCTACTGAAGAAGTGCGTGATCTGGCCGGAACGTTGTTGATAAAGCACAACCTGCACGCCGCTGATGCATTACAGCTTGCTGCCGCTTTCGTCTGGTGTGACGGTAAGCCGCGTAAGCGACCGTTTATCTGTTTCGATGTGCGCCTGGTTGAAGCGGCGCAGGCAGCGGGATTCGAAGTTTATCCGAGTGGCCTTCAAGACTGAAAAACAACAATCATTATCCAACCGGCTGACGGGAATCGCATGAATCAACCTCGATGGTTTCGCTTAACGCTTGCGGCATGGCTCGCGGTTGTTGCGCTGGTTCATTCAAGCGCCACGGCGCGGTCATCCGTATCGCCGGCAGCAGGGCCGGCGTTCGCGCCGTCCGAGCGACTTCAGGAACTTGTCGACAATGTGGTCAAAGCTACAGTTGCGCGTTTCGGCAAAGGCGGGCTGACGACCGATAAGATCGCCGTCACGCTGATCGATCTCAGCAACCATGAGCGTCCGGCGTGGGCCAGTCATCGCGGCCAGGAGCCGACTTATCCGGCCAGCGTCGTCAAGTTGTTTTATCTCGTCGCCGCGCATCATCAACTGGAGACCGGCGAGTTGCAGGCGACGCCGGAGCTTGAGCGCGCCCTGCACGACATGATCGTCGATTCCTCGAACGACGCCACACATTATGTGTTCAATGCGCTCACCGGGACGACCGACGGGCCGGAGTTGGCTGAGGCGGCGCTCAAGGATTGGCTGGTCAAGCGCAACGTCGTGAATCGTTATTTTGCCGGCCTCGGCTTCGAGAAGATCAATACCAATCAGAAGACCTGGTGCGAAGGCCCCTACGGGCGCGAACGCCAGAGCCTGGGGCCGAACTTCGAAAATCGCAACAAGCTCACCACCGAGGCCACGGCGCGCTTGCTGTTCGAGATCGTCACCGGGCGCGCTGTCACTCCTTTGCGCTGTCGAGCGATGATGAATCTGCTCCGGCGTGATCCATCTCACCAATCCGCAGACCCGGACGATCAGGCGACGCAGTTTGCCGGTAAACGACTGCCGGCGGGCGCGCAACTTTACTCGAAAGCCGGCTGGACTTCCGCGACGCGCCATGATGCCGCTTACATACGTCTGCCGAACGGCGCTGAGTATATCCTCACGGTTTTCACGGTTGACAACAGTTCGCAAGTCGATATCATTCCGTTCGTGTCACAACTGGTTGCCGAAGCCTTCTCGCGCACGCCGGTGCAGGCCGATCTCGTATTGACGAATGGCCGCATCTGGACGGGCGACACACTGCACCCGTGGGCCGCTGCTTTGGCGGCGCGCGGTGAGCGGCTCATCAGTGTCGGCAGCAACGACGACATCAAGCGACTCACAGGCGCGCAAACCCGCGTCATCGATTTGCAGGGCAAACTGGCTTTGCCGGGTTTCATTGACGATCACACGCACTTCATCAGCGGCGGCTTTCAATTGCTGTCGGTCGATCTGCGCGATGCCAGGACGCCCGCCGAGTTTGCCCAGCGCATCAAGGCGCAGACCGCCAAAGTCGGCCCGCAGGGCTGGATCACCGGCGGCGATTGGGATCATGAACTCTGGCCCGGCGGCAGGCTGCCGACCAGAGAACTCATAGATCAATTCACCCCGGATAATCCGGTCTTCGTCTCGCGCCTCGACGGCCACATGGCGTTAGCCAACAGCGTCGTCCTGCGATTGGCAAAGATCACCCGCGACACCCACGATCCGCCGGGCGGCACCATCGTCCGCGATCCGCAAACCGGCGAGCCGACCGGCGTGCTCAAAGATGCGGCGATGAATCTCGTCTGGCCGCTCGTCCCCGAACCGAGTGAGAAAGATTACAATCAAGCGATTGAAGCGGCCATGCGGGAAGCGGCGCGTGTCGGCGTGACTTCCATTCAGGACATCACCCTGTGGCCGCACTATGAAGTTTACAAGCGATACCGCGAGACCCATAAACTGACGGTGCGCGTCTATGCCCGCACGCCTTTGAGCAGTTGGAAACAACAGGCCGAGTTGATCGAGCGACAAGGGCGCGGCGACGAGTGGCTGCGGCTGGGCGGCTTGAAAGCCTTTATGGACGGTTCGCTCGGTTCGACGACGGCGCTGTTTTTCGAGCCCTTCAGCGATGCGCCCCAAACCGCAGGGTTGATGGCCGACGACAACCTCCCGGAAGGCGTGATGCAGAAGAACATCAAGGATGCCGATAAAGCCGGCCTGCAATGTTCGGTTCATGCCATCGGCGACAAAGCCAACCACATCGCGCTGAACTACTTTGAAGCGGTGGCGCGCGAAAACGGCCCGCGTGACCGGCGATTTCGCATCGAGCATGCGCAGCATCTTTTGGCAAACGACATCGCGCGTTTTGCCGAACTCGGCGTCATCCCATCGGTGCAGCCCTTTCACGCTATAGATGATGGCCGCTGGGCGGAAAAGCGCATTGGCCCGGCGCGCATCAAGACAACCTACCCATTCCGTTCATTGCTCGACGCGAAGGCGACGTTGGTCTTCGGCTCCGATTGGACGGTCGCGCCTTTATCGCCCATCCTGGGCATTCACGCGGCGGTAACGCGGGCGACCATTGATGGCCGCAATCCGCAGGGCTGGGTTCCCGAACAGAAGATCATGGTCGAAGAAGCGGTGCGCGCCTATACCTCGGCCTGCGCCTATGCCGAGTTCGCCGAACGCGACAAAGGCACGCTCGCAGCCGGCAAACTCGCCGACATCACCGTGCTGTCGCAAGACATCTTTCACATCCCGGCTGATGATATTCAAAAGACCAATGTAGTTTACACTATCGTCGGCGGGCGCATCGTTTTCACAAAGTAGCAAACAGAATTTAGCCACAAAGGCACCGAGACGCAGAGTTCGCTTAGCTTTTTGCTGAATCCTTACTTCTGTGTCGCGGTGTCTGTGTGGCCATCAACCTTCCGGGAGACTGGTTAGCCATGACACAACTCGCGCGTGTACTCAATCTGAAAGATCTGACGCTGCTGATCGTCGGCTCGGTCATCGGTTCGGGTATCTTCCTGGTTCCCGGCAGAGTATTGACCGGCGTCGGCGGCAGCGTCGCCGTGGCGCTGCTGGTCTGGCTGGTCGGCGGCCTGCTCTCCTTGCTTGGCGCGCTGACTTACGGCGAGTTGAGCGCGGCCAGGCCGCAGGCGGGCGGTTTGTATGTTTACATACGCGACGCCTTCGGACCGATGCCGGCCTTTCTCTTCGGCTGGGCGATGTTTTTCGCCATCAGCAGCGGCGCTATCGCCACGCTCGCCGTCGCCTTCAGCACGACGCTGGCGCAGGTCATCCCCATGCCGCCGGCCATCGAGAAGATCATCTCAGTCGCGGTGATTCTCGTGCTGATGACGATCAATGTCATCGGCACGCGCACGAGCGCCGATGTGCAGAACTGGACGACCGCCATCAAAGTCGTCGGCATTCTGATGATGAGCGTCGCGCTCCTGCTATTTGGCGGCGAGTATGCAAGCACCGGCGCAAGTCTGTGGCCCGCCGCAGTCAACGGCGCGCTCGCTTCCGGGTTTGGCTTGGCCATGATCAGCGTGCTCTGGGCTTATGAAGGCTGGCAGTATTGCACCTTCAGCGCCGGCGAAATTATCAACCCGCAGCGCAACTTTCCGCGCGCCTTGTTTGTCGGCACGACAGCGCTGATCGTCATTTATCTGCTGGCCAACGTCGCTTACCTGGCGGCGCTCGGCCCTGCGGGTGTCGCGCAATCGACCAGCGTGGCCGCCGCATCGTTATCTGCGGTCATCAATCCGCGCGTCGCGCAGTTGATCGCCATTGTAATCTGCATCTCAGTTTTCAGCGCTGCCAACAGTAACGTGCTCACCGCGCCGCGCGTCTATTACGCGATGGCGACCGACGGGCTGTTTTTCAAGCGGCTTGCCGACGTGCATCCGCGATTCGGCACTCCGGCAACTGCGATCATTGCCGGTTCACTCTGGGCAGCAGTGCTCGCGGTGGCCGGCACTTTCTCTGAACTGCTGACCTTTGTCGTCTTTTCCGGCTGGATTTTTTACGCGCTGGCCGCCGCCAGCATCTTCGTTTATCGAAAGCGGCAGCCCGCCGCCGCGCGTTCCTACAACGTGCCGGGGTATCCGTTCACGCCTTTGTTGTTCATCATCGCAGCGGCGGTGCTGGTCATCAACACACTGATCACACAGATGAGCAGCGATCCACGGCGCACCACCTATGCGCTCGGCATCATCGGGCTCGGCGTGCCGGCTTACTTTATCTGGCGCGCGCGCAGCAAAGTCGGCATTGAACCGATTGAAACGCCTGAAGCCAGTTGAACCCGTGGGCTCTGCCTCCTGGTTCTTGAATGAAGAATGCCGCTACGTTTAGTCGCCGTCAAAGCGCGCCTCTACGCAATTGAGGTAGACTTTCAGCGAGCGCCTTTCCCTTCTATATCGTCACGACAAACCCTATATCGTGTAAAAACATTGCGCCGCGCGCGTTTTATAAACATACACGCGCTCGCTCTCTACGCCGCAAATTCACATCAGGACAAACGAATTAACGATCCAGCGCATCCCTTTGAATGAGGACAGTGTGAGGCACTCGGATTGCACTAACAATCCCGTACAGACATCGAGCCAGCAAGGCCGGGGAGGACAATAAGATGAAACGATTCATTAAGCGATTATCGAGCGGCTCGCCGCGCGCCGCCATCATTCTGATATTGATCGGCATTATCGGCGCAGCGGGAGCGGTTTTATTCTTCAAACGCACCGAGCCGAAAGTCGACGCTCAGGTGGTGCCGCGCGCCGCGCGTCTCGAACGCATGGACGGCAATGTCGACATCGCCCAAGCGCTCTACCAGCAGGACAATGATCAGCTTAACTGGACTGACGCAGCCCAGAATGCCTCGCTCACGGTCGGGGATCGCATCTTCGCACGCGACAATTCGCATGCCGAGATTGCCTTCACCGGGCGCAACTATGCGCGGCTGAATCCAGACACCGCTCTCGACGTGTTGTCGCTTGCCGATAAGCGAACCCAGTTGGCGTTGCGCAATGGCTCGGCCATCTTCGATGTAGGCGATCTTACAAGCGGCGATTTGTTTGAAGTCGCCACGCCCTGCGGCGCAGTCGATTTCACGCAGCCGGGACTTTATCAACTCGGCATCGGCGATGACGGCAACCCGGTCGTCAGTGTCTTGAACGGACTGGCGCAGGTCGTCGGCCCCGCCGGCTCAGGCGAGGTCAGCAAGGGTGAAGTGATGACGCTTGCTTGTCAGACGGCGCAGGCTGACGCGCAGACGGCTACGCCGGCAGTGGTGTCGCCGATTGCGCCAGATGCGGCAGGCAATATCGTCGATGACTATTACCGCTATCGCTATCCGAACAAGTATGACGGGCGCTATCACAATTACGACGCTTATGTCGCGAGCCCGAACTATTATGATCAATATCACAATTCGGCAAGCTATGACTATTTGGCCGAAGACATTCCGGGCCTCTACGATCTCGATGAATACGGCGACTGGCAGGACGTTAACGGCTACGGTCGCTGCTGGGCACCGCGCGTCGAGGCCGATTGGTCGCCGTACCGCGAGGGCTACTGGGATACGGATGAGGTCTGGGGGCCCACCTGGGTGGCGAGCGAGCCGTGGGGCTATGCACCGTATCACTATGGTCGCTGGGCTTATGTGAATCAGCAACGCTGGGTGTGGGTGCCTGAAGATTGCCGAACCAATCCGGTCTATGCGCCGGCTTTAGTCGCCTTCGTGCCCATCGAGCAATCACAGATCGCCTGGGTGCCGCTCGGGCCGGGCGAACGCTATGTGTCGCGTTACTATGACGCGAGCTTTGGGCCGCGCTATCTGGCGTCGCCGCAAATCGTCCAAGAGTACGTCAACGTGCAGCGCAATTATGTGAATTTGAACTATACGTCAGCTGTGACAGTGGTGCCGGTGCAGGCGTTCACCCGGCGAATCGACCGAGGTGTAATCGTACCTACTAATCCGCGATGGATTCAGCAGGCCCATCCGGTGGTCGACCCGTATGCAATCGACGGCGTGCGCCAAGTTGCCAGGCAGCAAGAACGGGCGCAGCGCAAAGATGCGCGGCGCGAAATGCAAGCAGCAATGTTCAACCGTCCGGTGGTGACCAGCGTTGCGCCGGTCGGGTTGCCTGGACAAGCGAACGCCGCGCAGGCGTTGCAGTATCAGTCGGTGACGGACAAGCAAAAGCGCAACAAGCTACAAATTGAAAAAAGCGGACAGGTGGCGGTGGCGCAGCGACCTGATGGCGTGCCGCTCGCAGGCCAGCAGGCGGCGCAACAGGCTCAGGCTCAGCAACGCGATCAGCGCATCGCCGAGTTGAAATCTCGACTGCAACAGGGCGACCGGTCAGCTAAACAAGAACTGCGCCAGTTGAAGCGTGAACGCCGCGAGCAACCGGCGGTCGTTCCACCGCAACAGCAGGCCGGCGCGCAGCAGCAACAAGCGCAGCAGGCCACGACGCAAAAACAACAACGTCGTCTCGAACGCCAGCAGCAACAAGCGCAGCAACAACAAGCCGCGCAGCAGGCCACGACGCAGAAACAACAACGCCGCCTCGAACGGCAACAGCAGGCCGCACAGCAGCAGGCGCAAGTCAATCAGCAACGTGAACAGCGGCGCGCGCAAAAGCAGGCGGCACAGCAGCAGACGGCGCAACAGCAACAAGCGCAACGCCACGCGCGCAAGCAGCCGCCACAGCAGATGGTGCAACAGCAACAACAGCAGCGCGCCGTTCAGCAACAGCAACAACAGATGCGCCGTCAGCAGAAGCAACAGGCTCGTCAGCAGCAAGCCGCGCAGCAACAGGGGCAAATCAATCAGCAGCGCGCCCAGATGAAGGCGCAACGCCAGCAGCAAGCGCAACAGCAACAGGCCGCACAGCAGGCGCAACATCAGGCGGCACGCCAGCAACGTCAACAGCAGATGGTGCAACAGCAACAACAGCAGCGCGCTGTTCAGCAACAGCAACAACAGATGCGCCAGCAACAAAAACAGCAGATGCGTCAGCAGCAACAGGCCGTGCCGCGACCACCGGCCAATCCTGGACAGCCGGCGGGGAAACCCAACAAGAAACATCCGCAATGAGGCGGTCGCAATCGGCGCATAAAGAAAACGACAGGCGAATCGAGTTCATTCGATTCGCCTGTCGTTGATTTGGGATCGGCCCGGTCTCGCCCACAGTCTCAAAGCCACAATCATCGCGCTTGCGGCCAAGCGCTTTGCGGCTCTGCTTGCAAGCGGTCTGTAGGCAAACGGGCGCGGCTCGCGGTTTACTTCTTCGCCTTTGCCGAAAGCGACTGGTAATCAGCGCCATCTGCCGCCTCCGTAGCAACCGGCAGATTGATCATCGCCCATCCCGGCTCGACGACGCGCCCGGACATATCCGCCGCGCCCGCAAAGCCGCCGCGCATGTTCGCGACATCCTGGTAGCCGACCTGGCTCATGATCTGGCAGGCATTGGCCGAGCGCCCGCCGGTTTTGCAGCCGACGATGATCTTCGCATCCTTTGGCAGATTGGCTTCGACAACCGCCGGGAAATCTTCATTGGGCGACATGCCGAGCCCCGGCGTCAGGTGTAGAAGCGGAATATTGATCGCCCCCTGCGGATGACCAGCCTCGAATTCCGGCACCGAGCGGACATCAAGATAGATGATCTCCGGATCACCTTGCATCAACTCATAAGCTTCCTGCGGGCTGACTTCTTTCATTGCTTCTCCTTTGCGTCTGCGTTGAAGCAAGATTATAGCCAACTGCCTGCTACTTTGTGCAAGCTGATCGACGGCGGCTCATGGCTTTCAGTAATTTATATAACGTTTACTTGGAATCTTCGCCTGACCGGCGATACGCCATGCCGAGCCCGCTGCAATGGCAGGCTCGGCATGGCGCTCGAAGGGATGAGCGACACCTTTTCCATCTCACACGGTCGTGCGGCGATGCGCGATGAGGCGCAGCAAGCCGTTGATCGCCAGATGCAAGATGATGTAGGCGATTAAGGCGACGATGTACGACAGACGGAAGCGCATTTGCGACGCCGCCGGGTCGTCAATCAGACCGCGAAACGGTGCCAGCAGCGGCCTGGTAATGCCGTTTACAAAACGATAAAAACCGGCGTTGCGATTAGCGCCCATCAAATCGAGCAGAATCATCAGGCCGATGAAAGCGTAGATGAGATAGAACAGATAATCGACGACCTGCGAGATGCGCGCGATGCCGCGCGCGCGGTCGATCTCAGTTTCGGTTTCGACCACTTCAGCAACTGCTTTGTGACGGAACTGCTCGGCGACCGCATCGGTCTGAGCGCGGTCTACGGGGTCGAGCCGGTCAGCGCGTTCGGCGATGCGCTCGTTAACTTCGCCGCGCACCGCGCCCTTTACTCTACTGTGATCGGCGATACGCCGCGATTCGTCAATCGCCAGCTTCTCATCTTCAACCATGCATGTTTACCTCGCTAGTCAATATCGGCGGCGGGTGATCAGGCTGATGACGGCGACAAACAGCGCCGAGCCGATGATCGACCAGACGATTGGATATTCTTTGCCGCCGATATGAATGAAAAACGGTTCGGGCAATCCAACCGCCCGCGCTATGTACACTCCTAGCAGCGCGCCGATGAAGCCCAGGGCAATCGCCACCAGACAACCGCCATGACTATAGCCGGCTATGGCCTGCCCTATAGAGCCGCAAATTCCCGCTACCAGTAACAGGATCAGGAATTGAGTCAGGGTCATTTTCTGCTCTCCTTACCCGCTCCCCTCAGAGCAAAGCCGATGCCAGCCTTTACCGGCGGAGCGGTTTAATGTTTTCAATGATTTCACTGCAAGGCTCGCCCACCATATCAGAATACGATGCGATATTGAATTCACCCGCGAATAATTTCCATACACTGCCGTTCAAGTTTTTTTCAAGCGCCGCTCAAGCCGCCGGCAAGAATTGTTCAAGCCTGTCGATTTAAATTGTCTGCGTCAGAGGTTGAAAAACTTCTCGCAGGGGATAGCAATGCAAGGCATATCCACAAAAATACGACTCGTGCAGATCACCATTCTCATCACCGTCGCGATGGCGCTCGCCTTCAGTTTGAGCGCCATCCAGCGAAGCTATGGCAACATCAACCGCAGCGCCGCGTCGGCCAGTGACGCAGGGGTCGTCGCCCAGGTCGAGGGCCGCAAGATCAGCGCTCGCATCTATGAGATGTACCTGAAGAACGGCATGCAGGCGCTCGGCCTCACCGACGCCACTGCCGAAGGTCGCCGCAAGCTCGCCCAGTTGAAAGACGGCATCGTCTCTGAATTGATCGACCGCGCCTTGATCGAAGCCGAAGCCGAACGCCGTAGCCTGGCGATTGCGGCGGACAAGCTCGAAAGCCGCTACCGCCAGCGCATCGAAGAGATGGGCGGCGACGACGCTTATCGCGCTTATCTGAATGAAACGAACATTACAGATGACGATTTCCGCTCGGTCGTCACGGGCGAACTCTACGGCGAACTGGTGCGCCAGGAACTCAGCAAAGATCTGTCGGTCGAACCCGTGGAAGCGCGGGCCTTCTTCGACAAAGAAAGCGCGAATCCGCAATATGCCGCGCTCTTCACGGAACCCGAAAGCCTGCGCGCCAGCCACATTCTCATCAGCGCACGGCGCTTGCAGATCCGCAGCGAACTGCAAGCCAGCGGCAACCGCGATCAAGCGCAACTCGAAAAGCTGACCGCCGAAGAGATGCGCAAGCGCCGGGCGCGTGCCGCTGACATTCTCAATCAACTACAGCGCGGCGCGAACTTCGCGGAACTGGCGCGACGCTATACGGAAGATCCCGGCACTCGCGCGCGCGGCGGCGATCTCGGACGCTTTGCCCGCAATACCCACACGCCGCGTTTCGATGAGGCCGCCTTTGCCTTGAAGCCTGGCCAGTTGAGCCAGGTCGTTGAAACCGACTACGGTTTTCATGTAATCAAAGTCACTGAATATTATCCTGAGCGCGCTCGTCGCTTCGACGAAGTGCGCGTCCAAATCGAACAGCAACTGCTCGACCGCAAACGCGCCGCGCGCCTGGCATCATGGCTTGAAGCGCGACGCCGCTCGGCCAACATCTCGATCAATCCGTCTTATCGCGCCGGTCAGGTGGACACTGGCGGCAAGCTGATATCGAAAAACTGATATCTGATAACTACTCATTGGAGGTTGGAAAGGTGATTAGCAGATTCGCAGTTCGCACCTTCATTCTGGCATTGACGCTGACGCTGAGCGCTACGCTGGCGCAGGCGGCGAAACTGTCGCCGACGCTTCAGACGACGCTCGCCTCGGCAGCCAATAATCTCTCGGTCGGCGTAGTGATTGTGTCATTCAACACAACGAATGGGCTCAACGATACGCATCTTTCGATATTGCGCAGCGTTGGCCTCAACAAAGGTATCAAATTGAATCGGCTCGGTATGGTGGCGATGGTGGCGACCGCCGGGCAGGTGCGGGCGCTGGCGGGCAACCCGAACGTGCGCTCGATCTGGTCGAATGACCGGCTCTACTACTTTTTGAATCAGGCGCGGATGCTGGCCGGCGTCGACCGCTTGCGCCAAGATAGCCAGTTGACGCTTGCCAATGGCGGCTTGCCGGTGTCTGGGGCGGGCAACTTCTCTGTCGTCATCAACGATTCGGGGATTGACGGCACGCGCAGCGATTTGCAGTATGGCCCGCATGTCATCCAGAATGTGCAGCTTCTCACGGACACCGAAACGCTCACCGGCTTCACCTCGCTGGCCGCGATTGAGAACATGCCGGACACCGATTCGCACGTCGGCCACGGCACGCACTGCGCCGGCATCGTCGGTGGCAACGGCCTATCGTCAGGCGGTTTGTACGCCGGCGTCGCGCCGGGTGCCAAGTTGATCGGTTGCGGCTCCGGTTACGGACTCTTCGTCTTGAATGCGCTCGGCGGCTTCGAGTGGTCGCTGGCAAATCAGTTCACCTATAACATTCGCGTCATCTCGAATTCGTGGGGTTCAAGCGGCGCGTTCGATCCTGAGAACCCGGTCAATATCGCGACGCGCACGGCTTATCTGAACAACATCATCTCGGTGTTTGCCGCCGGCAACAGCGGCCCTGGTAAGGGAACTTACAATCCCTATGCGAAAGCGCCGTGGGTGATCGGCGTTGCGGCGGGCACCAAAGAAGGCGGGCTGGCCAGCTTCAGTTCGCGCGGCACGCCGGCAACCGAACGCCTCGCCAACAGCGACCCGAATGATGATTTTGATGCGCCGACGATTACCGCGCCGGGCACGGGCCGCGAATTCGATACGGATTCGGCGAAGTTCAGCGCCGCCATTGTTTCGGTGCGCGCCATCAGCAACATCGTCGCCACCGGCCTGACCGACGACGCCGAGATTCCCTTGGCCTTCCTGCCGTTTTACACACAGATCAGCGGCACCTCGATGGCGACACCGTTTGTTGCCGGCACGGTGGCGCTGATGCTTGACGCCGATGCGACGCTGACGCCCGACGACGTTAAGCAGATTCTCACGCAGACGGCGAGCCGCATGCCGGGCTTCGACGATTTCGAGGTCGGCGCGGGTTACATCAACGCTTACGCCGCTGTCGATAAGGTTTTCAATCGCAGCAAGCCTTACGGGCAAGGCTTCAATCACACCTTCAATGCGGATTTCACCGTCAACAACGGGCCGCAGCAGGCGCTGCACGTCGATTACACGCCGGCGGCGCTGCCCGGCCCGACCTCAGCCAACGCCCGCACCTTTATGGTTGCAGATGGCATGTCGGTGCTCGACGTGTTTGCGACCTTCGACACCGCGCTTCAGGATGGCGAGGGCAATACCATCGGCCTGCTGGTCACAGACCCGAATGGCCAGACTTACTCCAGCGGCGTCGCCCTGCCGATTCTCGACAGCCCGACGCGCGAAGTCGTCGTCAAGAACCCGGTCGCCGGTCAGTGGGTGGTCGAGGTGCGCGGCGTGCGCGGCTTGACGACTGCTCCGAATGTAAGTTTGCCTACATCAGGCGCAGCGGCTCCGGGCCCGGTTGACCTGACCATCACACAGCAGCAATTCATCCTGTCGCCGGTGCCCGACATTCAAGGTCATGAAGCGCAGGCCGAGATCGAAGCGGCGCTGAAGAATCGTCAGATGGATATCCTTGCGGATGGCAGCTTCCATCCCGATGACAACGTGACGCGCGAAGATTTCGCTGATCATCTTTACTTGAACACGCCGCTGCGACAACAGCTAGCTGCGACGCCGCGCTACAGCGATGTGTCGAGCGGACTGCGCGGCATTGCCGAAGCTGTAAGCGCCAGCGGCTCGACACTGCGCGATTATAACTTCACACCGCTGGGCATGATGAACACTGCCGGGACGCTGTTCAAGCCGCAGGGCGTGATCACGCGGCTCGATCTGGCCGTCGCGCTGGTGCGCGCCCTCGGCCTCGACACCGAAGCCAAAGCCGGGGCCGGCGCGAACGTGACGGTGACCTACAACGGCCAGACGCTGACGCTTACGGATAACTCCAGCATCCCGGTGGCGCAGCGCGGATACGTGCAGTTGGCACTCGACAAAGGCATCCTGCAAGCCTACTTCTCGCTGGAGCAGGGGCCGTTCGATCTACAGCCGACCTTGAAAGCGCGCGTCAAGCCTGCCGACCCGGTGACCCGCGCCTGGTTGGCTTATGCGTTCGATCATTATCGCCAGCACTTCGTTGCCGGCAATTGATCTCTACAGTTTGCCCCTTCGGTCTGGGGAGTGAAGTGGGAAGAAGTAGCAGCTCCTCAGGCCGCCCTGAAGCGCAGCCATGCACAGCCATGAGCTGCGCTTCTTCTTTTTGTACAGGCACGCCGGTGCAGGATTCTTTTGACAGGTGCAGCCCTGAGCTTGCGCCGCCGCTTGCCTGGCCGCCGCTAAGTGTTGGCAAAGGCGTGCGGCGAATGGCTCATCGGTGCTGGCCTGAGCCTTGCAATGTTGACCGGTGAGCAACCGCAACGTTGCTCCATTCCAAAAACGATGAGAGTCGTTTCGGTCTAACACGCGCACCGTTTTGCCCGCAGCGCGATGGTATCGGCGAAGCCAAAGCTCTCGCTTACTGTCGCGCTCGGCAGGACGGAACTCGTGAGGCGCAGGAGTTCGGGGGGCGCGGTGACGGAAGAGTTCGGCTTGCAAGGGTGGATATTCGCGGCGCTGGCTTTCATATATGGACTGATAATCATGACGGCGGTGATTGTGACACTCGCAAAAAGTGCGCGCCTCAAAAGTCACAAGGAAGAAAAAGGCAGATAAACTACGAATTGTTGAGTTTCCCCGGTGAGGGTCACTGGCGAGCGGCCTTCAGAGAGGAACCGGGGACGTTGAGCGGCTGCGGGCCGCGCTGAGGGCGATGACGAAAGTGGAAGCAGAGGCCGCACGCATACGGCACATCGCCCCAGCCACCAGCCCGCAGCCGTTCGCAATTTGATGAATAAGCCGGTGCAATGAGTCTACTGTTTTGCTTTTGCGCCGACGATTGAAGTCAACTGCACGCGGACGCTGCCCCACGACGGCTCGGCGGTGAGCATCACCGGCAAGCGACGCGCATCGGTCGTCAAAAACATCTTCAGATTATAAAGATTGCTGTCGCGCCCGCCGCTTAGATTTTTTGTAGCGATTCTTACAGTTTCAAAAGTGCCGGCGCGGGTCGTGACTTTTTCTCTGGCTTCCGGTGTGACGCTAATTTTATAGAGCTTGCCTTCATCGAGAATGTTGAACTCGCGCGCCCGCCCGATGGTCAAATCCATGCCGCGAAAGGCGAACAATAGGCCGGCAATGTCGTAAGTATCCGGCGGAATCTCTATGGTGCGCCCGTCGTCAAGCAGCGCCGTGCGCTTTTGCTGATCGAGCCGTATCGATCCCTGATCGTGCTTCTTGCCGTGCCGTATGTTTTTTTCGGCGCGAATCGGCTGTAGGGTGGCGGCGTTCAGAAACGATTCGTAAACGTCGTTGACTTTCAAAGCGACGGCGCTCACCAGTCCCACCGATTGCGCCTGGGCGCTGACGTGAAACGCATCAACGCCGTCAACGCTGCGGCGCTCTTTGGTCTCAAGCGTCAACTCGCCGGCGGTGATGAAATCCGCCCACGAGACATCGTAATTCAAACGTTCGCCGACGGTCGGCGCAAACTTCACCGGGGCGCTGCGGTCTGGGGTAATGCTGCGGCTCTGCGCCAGGGCGTTGGCTGACCCAAGCAAAAGCATGGCGACCAGAATGAATGGGCGTTTTAACATCGGCCTGATTTGCATGATTTCCTTCCGCGTCTGCAAGGTCTGATGCGCCCGACTGATTACATGATGCCTCAAAAGAAAAGCGGGACTCAATCGAATCGAGTCCCGCTCAAGGTTCTGATTAATGGCGAAGGTCAAGGAACCAGCATCAATTGCAGCGCCGGCTTCGGCACCTCTGCCTTTTCAGGGGCTGCCGCTTGTTGCTTGAAATAATCGGATGCAGGGTCAAGGGCCAGAGGCTGGAAAGGATTCACCGGATTGCCATCAATCCGCAGTTCATAATGCAAGTGCGGCGAAGTAGCGCGACCTGTAGCGCCGGCGCGACCGACGATCTGGCCGCGCTCGACGCGCTGGCCCACCTGAACATCGAAGCCCGACAGGTGCGCGTAGTGCGTCGTCACGCCGCCGCCATGATTGACGATGACAATATTGCCGTAGCCGTGATACCAGCCGACGTACTGCACGATGCCGCCGAGACTAGCACCGACCGATTCGCCCCAACGCGCCTTGATGTCGCAGCCGGAGTGAAAGCGGGCGCGGCCCGTGAACGGGTCGCTGCGATAACCGAAGCTGCTGCCGACTTGTGCAGTCGAGATCACCGGGCGCGATTCATACTTTGGTTCGACTTTCCTGGTTTCGGCTTGCCCATCAGTTTTCGCATCAGTTTTCGCATCAGCTTTCGCCTTGACTTTCAGTTCAGGAAACAGGTCAAGAGGAATATTCAGCGGGGCGGGGCCGCGCTTGGCGGCGGGTATATCAATGCGTGTGGCGACGGGAATTTCAATCGCTGTGGCGCTGCGCTTGACGACATTGGGCGCAGACGGAATCACCAAGGCAAGCTCGAAGGCCGGGGCTGCGGCCAGTTTGGCTGGTGCCTCAGGCTTGGCATTTGGCGACACGGTTGCGGGCGTTACGACTCTGGGCCGTTCGCTCGCCGGTTCGGCAGGCTTCGATTCGGCAGCGCCAACTACTTGATTAATGCTTTGCGGACGAACCGCGTTCGGTTGATTGTTGGCTTGCTGCGCCGATGCTGTGCTGGTGGATATGAATGAGGCGGATATAAGGGCAACAACTAACTGCTTGCGAGTGATCGTCAAAACCCTCTCCTTTTCTGTACGATAAACTCAGTTACTGCTTGTCTGAATGAGTCAATGCCTGATGTAGGGGTACTTGTGTCAGAGGCCGCATTCTATTGAGAGGGAGGGTGGGTTGTCAATAATTGCCGGCCTAAAAGCGGCGCGAAAATTCTTGTAAATGTGTTGCAGGATGGGCGCTGAACCCTCTTCGATTCGTAAGCTCTACAGTAGCGCAGTTTACCTCCTTAACCTTTGCCCAATCCAAAAGAGTTCATGAAGCGGCGGGCTGCGCCGCTCCTGTTTGGACGTGACTATATCGATCCGTATTGAAAGCCCCAGCGGCGTGTCCGTTTCAGTGCCCTTCAGCCGCCTCAATGCTCCCGGCGGCTTTGCTAAAAAAGTCGTCTTGCTGACTTCTACAGGCCATGAAGAAAATTTCTATCAACAGTTAACCGACTTTTTGAGCAGGGCCCGCCGGCTTATCTATTGGGGTGCGATGCAGATTTTCGCGCCGTCAACACCGCGACGCGGTGACCTGACTTTAGCTGCTGCTGCTCGGCGTCACTCTACAAATTGACGGCGTTGGCGGCGAACGAGTTTTTCAATTTCGACAAGCGCAATCCCACAGATGAACACCGCTCGATTTTGGATTTTGGATTTTAGATTTTGGATTCGTCCTGATGTTGGGTGTATAGAGCATCTTCACATAACCATCAAACAGTGCCAGAAATGCAGAGATGATAAAACTTATCCATCCTTATCAGGTTATCGGACAAAACCTCTGCCAATCCAAAATCTAAAATCTAAAATCTAAAATCGTCCTGGCACGCCGTTTGGCTAAGGGCCAACCAACTATAGGTGTCTAATCCTTCAATTGGGAGGTCGTCGAATGGAAACGCTCGCGCAAGATATTCGCTATGCGGTTCGCATGCTGTTGAAGAATCCCGGCTTCACACTGGTCGCGGCGCTCGCTTTAGCCTTAGGGATCGGTGCCAACACCGCCATCTTCTCGGTCGTCAACGCCGTGATGATTCGCCCTTTGCCTTACCGCGACGCCAGCCGCCTGGTGATGGTCTGGGAAGACAACCGCAATCGCGGCAAGCATCAAAATGTCGTTTCGCCGGCCAACTTCCTCGACTGGAAAGAACAGAGCGATGTCTTTGAAGACATGGCGGCGCTCTACGATACAAACCTCAACCTCACGGGGGTTGACGATCCCGAAGAGATTCCCGCACAGCGCGTCACGCTCAATATGTTCGACCTCCTCGGCGCGCAACCGATGCTGGGCCGCACGTTCGAGCCCGACGATGCGCAGACCGCGCGCCAGGATTCGGTGATTCTCAGTTACGGCCTCTGGCAGCGGCGCTTCGGCGGCGATAAAGAGATCATCGGCAAAACCATTAAGCTCAACACCGAAATCTACACGATCATCGGCGTGATGCCGCCCGATTATCAGTTGTTCGTCAAGCAAGGCTCGAACACCGGCGACCGCGCCGACATCTGGTTGCCGATGCTATTAGGTAATGATGACCGCGTGCGGCGCGGTCGTTATGCCATGGCGGTGGCGCGCTTGCAACCCGGCGTCACCGCGCAACAAGCGCAGAGCCAGATGAGCGCGCTCGCCGCAGCGCTCGAAACGCAGTATCCCGATTTCAACACCGGCTGGGGCGTCACCCTCGTGGCCTTCCGCGAACAGTTCACCGGCGAAATCCGGCCCGCGCTGCTGGTGCTGTTGGGCGCGGTCGCCTTTGTTTTGCTGATTGCCTGCGCCAATGTCGCCAATCTGCTGCTGGCGCGCGCCGCCTCGCGGCAGAAAGAGATGGCTATTCGCTTAGCCATCGGCGCGAGCCGCGCGCGCATCATTCGTCAGTTGCTCATCGAAAGCACCGCGCTCGCCGTGCTGGGCGGCGCGGCGGGGCTGCTGCTGGCGATGTGGGGCGTTGACGCGCTCGTGGCGCTCGGCCCGAAAGAATTGCTGCCGCCGGGCGGCACACGTTTGAACCTGATCGTGCTCGGCTTCACGATGCTGGTCTCGCTGCTCACCGGAGCGATCTTCGGCCTCGCGCCGGCGATGGAAGCCTCGCGGACGAATCTCAACATGGTATTGAAAGAAGGCGGCAAAGCGTCGGCCAGCGGCGGGCGCTCGCATCAATTGCGTAATCTGTTTGTGATTGCCGAAATCGCTATGGCGCTGGTGCTGCTGGTCGGCTCAGGGCTGCTGATCAAGAGCTTCGTAAGATTGCAATCGGTCAATCCGGGCTTCAATCCCAGGAATCTGCTGACCGTGCGCGTGGCGCTTCCCTATGCAAAATATCGCGGCGAGGGTAGGAGGGAGCAATTCTTCCGCGATGCCCTCGCCCGCATACGCCAGATTCCGGGCGTGCGCCAGGCGAGCGCCGTCAACTTTCTGCCGTTTTCAGGGCCGGGCGCGGCCACCAGCTTCAGCGTCGTCGGGCGACCCGCGCCGCCGCCCGGCGAAGAGCCGGTCGTCGATTCGCGAGTTTGCGATGAAAATTACTTTCAGACGATGGGGATCCCGCTCATCAAGGGCCGCACCTTCAATGAGCGCGAGCAGACTGTAATCTCGCACGTCGTCATCATCAACGAAACCATGGCGCGCGAGATCTTTCCCGGCGAAGACCCGATAGGCAAGCGTGTCAGTATCGATATGATGGAGGATCCGCCGCCATGCGAAATCATCGGCGTCGTCGGCGATGTCAAGCACGCGGGCCTGGACGGCGAAGTGCGCGCCATGTCTTACTGGCCGCACGTCGAGTTGGCCTATCGGTTTATGACGCTGGTGGCGCGCACGGACGGCGATCCCTTGAATTATGTCACGGCGATGCGGCGCGAAGTGCAGGCGCTGGATAACGATCAACCCATCGCCAGCGTCTACACGATGGAGCAATTGATGTCGGAGTCGGTGGCGCGGGCGCGTTTCAGCACGACGCTGCTGGCAATCTTCGCGGGCGTCGCCCTGATCCTGGCGGCGGTCGGGATTTACGGCGTGATGAGTTATGCGGTCACCCAGCGGACGCACGAGATCGGCATACGCATGGCGCTGGGCGCTGACCACACGGCGGTCATGCGTATGGTGGTGCGCCAGGGCATGACGCTGGCCATCATCGGCATTGCGACTGGCCTGGCCGCCTCCTTCGCCTTGACTCGTCTGCTGGCATCGCTGCTTTACGGCACCAGCGCCACCGACCCGCTGACCTTTATCGCCATCGCTCTGGTGCTCACAGGAGTGGCTCTGGGAGCCTGTTTCGTGCCCGCTCGCCGCGCTACGCGAGTCGATCCAATGGTCGCGCTCAGATACGAATGAGGTTTCTGGCTTCCGGTTTCCGGTTAGCCTCCAGGCAATGCCTTAACCAGGAACCAGGAGCCAGGAATCAGAAATTATCAACCGGAGGTTGACATGGAAACTGTGCTGCAAGATCTACGCTACGCCATTCGCGCTTCGCTGAAGAAGCCGGCATTCATCGCCATCGTGGTGTTGGCGCTCGCCATCGGCATTGGCGCGAACACGGCGATCTTCAGCGTCGTCAACGCCATTCTGCTGCGCCCGCTGCCTTACAAGAATCCTGACCGCATCAGCATGGTCTGGATGGATAATCGCAAACTCGCTGTCGAGCAGGATTGGCACTCCTATCCGAACTACGTCGATTACCGTGATCAGAGCACCACCTTTGAAGACATCGCGGCGTTCAATGATCGCAGCTTCAATCTCACGGGCACGGGCGAGCCTGTGCGGGTGATCGGCGCGTGGTCGACGGCCAACCTGTTTCCGGTGCTGGGCGTCGAGCCGATTCAGGGCCGAACTTTTACGGTCGAAGAAGAAGAGCCCGGCAAAGACCTCGTCGCCGTCATCAGCTACGGCCTGTGGCAGCGGCGCTTTGGCGGCGATCCGAATCTCGTCGGCCAGCCCGTCAGTCTCAACGGTGTGGATCGCACGGTCGTCGGCATCATGCCCGCAGGCTTCGCGTTTCCGCTGAAAGAGACCGATGTGTGGGTTCCGCTGGCGGTTTCGCCACGGGGCAAGCAGGCGCGCAGTTCGTTTTCGCTGAAAGCCGTCGGGCGGCTCAAGCCGGGCGTGACCATGCAACAGGCGCGCGCCGACATGGGCGCGATTGCCGATCATCTGGTGGAACAGTTTCCCCAGATCATGGAAAGTTACGGCGTCAATCTCGTGCCGCTGCACGAGCAGGTCACCGGCAAAGTGCGGACGGCGCTGCTGCTCTTGCTGGCGGTGGTCGCCTTTGTATTATTAATCGCATGCGCCAATGTCGCCAACTTGCTCTTGGCGCGCGCCGCCTCGCGTGAGCGTGAGATTGCCATTCGCACGGCGCTCGGTGCCAGCCGCCGCCGCATCGTTCGCCAACTGCTCACGGAAAGCCTGTTGCTGGCGGTAGTCGGCGGCGGATTGGGATTGCTGCTGGCCCTTTGGGGGCTGCATGCGCTGGTCGCCATCAGCCCTGCGAACACCCCGCGCCTCGATCAGATCGGCATCGACGGCAAGGTGCTGGCGTTTACGCTTACGGTGTCGCTGCTGACCGGCGTCGTCTTTGGCCTCGTGCCGGCGCTACAGGCATCAAAGCCTGATCTGAACGAATCGCTGAAAGAAGGCGGGCGCGGCTCGTCGGGCGGCGTTCGCGGCAGACGCATTCGCAGTTTGCTGGTCGTCGCTGAAATCGCTTTATCGCTCGTGGTGCTGATCTGCGCGGGATTGCTGATCAAGAGCTTCATCCACCTGCAAAAATTTGATATGGGTTTCAATCCGAACAACCTGCTGACCATGCGCGTTCAGTTGCCCGGCACCAAGTACCGCGAGCCGGCGCAGTTGGTGAATTTTTTCCAGCAGGTGTTTCAGCGCATGGAGAACGTCCCAGGCGTGCAGTCAGTCGGCGCTATCTCAGACATCTTTCTCAGCGATACGCCGAGCTCGACGAACTTCACCATCGAAGGCCGCCCGCTGACGACCGGCGCAGACAGCATCGAGGTGCCGCTTGATGCGGTGACCACCAATTATTTTAAAGTAATGGGCATTCCATTACTCAAAGGCCGCGTCTTTGACGAGCGCGACCGCATGGATTCGCTGCCGGTCGCCATCATCAACGACACGTTTGCCAAACGCTTCTTTGAAGGCGAAGACCCCATAGGCAAGCGTTACTGCTACGGTCAACCGGATGGCGACAAGACGCGATGGTTAACGATTGTCGGCATCGTCGGCGATATGCGGCGCACGGGATTCGATAAAGCGGTGCGGCCCGAAACCTTCCTGGCGCAAGACCAGGATCCCGACAATGCGCTGACCATCGTGGCGCGCACCACCGGCGACCCGGCGAGCTTTGCCGACGCATTGCGCAGCGAAGTTTGGGCGGTTGATAAAGATCAATCGGTCTTCAACATCAAGACGATGGATGCGACACTTGTCGAAATGACCGCGCAGCGCCGCTTCAACACGCTGCTGCTTGGCATTTTTGCCGCCGTCGCCATGATCCTCGCAGCAGTCGGCATCTATGGCGTCATGAGCTATTCGGTGACCCAGCGCCTGCACGAACTCGGCATACGCATCGCTTTAGGGGCAAGCGCGCGCGACGTGCTGCGGCTGGTCGTCGGCCAGGCGATGCGCCTGGCGCTGATCGGCATCGGCGCTGGCCTGATCGCCGCATTTTTATTTACGCACCTGATGGCCAGCCTGCTTTATGGCGTCAGCGCCACCGATCCTGCAACCTTTTTGCTGATTTCGTCACTACTCACCGGGGTCTCTTTAGTCGCCAGCTTTGTGCCGGCGCGGCGCGCCATGAAAGTTGATCCGATGGTCGCGCTGCGCTACGAATAGCGCAGGCAAAAGGCAAAAGTGGCGGATGCGTCACCGCCTGTGAAAGCTTATTGGCATAGCTGCAAGGCAAATCATTTTTGCCTTTCGGTTTTTGCCTTTTGCCTTGCGGCGCAGCCGCCGGCCTTTTGCCTTTCAGCGGAGGTGAGCGATGAACAAATTCTGGCAAGACTTACGCTTCGGCGTGCGCATGCTTGCCAAAAAGCCCGGCCTGACTTTTGTAGCGGTACTTACACTGGCTCTAGGTATCGGCGCGAACACGGCGATCTTTTCGGTCGTCAATGCAGTGTTGCTCAAGCCATTGCCCTACGCACAGCCCGAACGCCTGGTGCATGTCTTGCGCACCCAGCCGCCGATCATGCGCGGCCCGATTTCGCGGCCTGATTACCTGGAATGGCAAGCCCAGAATCAATCGTTTCAAAACATCGCCGCTTTCTACTATGACACTTACAATCTGACGGGCGTCGATCAGGCCGAGCGCCTCTACGGCGCGCGCGTCACCGAAGAGTTTTTCAATCTCTTTGGCACAACCCCTTTGCAGGGCCGCTTTTTATTGCCCGCAGACAATCAACCCGGCAGCCCGCGCGTCGCGGTTATCAGCTATGGTTTGTGGCAGCGGCGCTTCGGCGGCGACACGGGACTTGTCGGCCAAACCATCACCTTGAACGGCGAGGCTTACGCAGTCGTCGGCGTCGCGCCGCCGCAGTTCGATTTTCCGGCGCGCATAGATGCCTGGACGCCGGCGCTGCTCCCTGAAAGCAAACAGCAGCGCGGCAGCAATTATTTGAAAGTCATCGCCCGCCTCAAAGACGGTGTCTCCATCGACCAGGCGCAGGCACAGATGAATCAAATCGCCGCGTCGCTGGCGGCGCAATACCCGGACAACGATACTAACCTGAGCGTTACGGTGACGACGTTGCTGGAAGACCGTGTGCGCAACATTCGACCCATGTTGTGGATCATGCTCGGAGCCGTCGCCTTTGTATTATTAATCGCATGCGCCAATGTCGCCAATCTGTTGCTGGCGCGCGCCATGGCGCGACAAAAAGAGATCGCCATTCGCACGGCCATGGGTGCCAGCCGCTGGCACATCATCCGGCAACTGCTTACAGAAAGCATGCTGCTGGCGATTATCGGCGGCGGTCTGGGCATCCTGCTGGCGATCTGGGCAGTTAATCTGCTGGTCGCCTTTGCGCCGTCCAACATCCCGCGCCTCGGCGAGATTAGCGTTGACCGCTGGGCGCTCGGCTTCACCTTGCTGGTGTCGCTGGTGACCGGCGGTCTGTTCGGGCTGGCACCGGCGTTGCAGGTTTCCAAGTCCGATTTGAATGAAACGCTCAAAGAAGGCGGGCGCGGCCCGTCGGCAATGAGTCCGCATCACGCCGCGCTGCGCCGCGTCCTGGTAGTCGTCGAGATCGCCTCATCGCTCGTGCTGCTGATCTGCGCAGGGCTGTTGATCGTCAGCATCGAGCGGCTCACGAAAGTCGATCCGGGATTCAACCCGCAGCCGCTGCTCACTGCCGATGTTTCCTTCCCGCGCCAGACCCAATCGCCTAACGAAAAGGCGGCAGACGCCGAGACTCGGCAGCTTCAGGCTTCTGTAAATTTCCTTACACAAGTTCAGCAACGCATCAGCCAGTTGCCCGGCGTCGAGGCGGTCGGCGCGATCAACGATCTGCCGATCACCGGCAACAGCAGCATCAACGGCGATTTCAGCATTGTCGGCCAGCCGCCGTGGGAGCCGGGCCACGCGCCGGTCGCCGAGTTTCGCCTCGTCACCAATGATTACTTCCGCGCCATCGGCATCGCGCTCATCAAAGGCCGCACCTTCAACGAACGCGACCGGCTCGACAGCACGCCGGTCATCCTGATTAACGAAACCCTGGCCAAGCGTTTCTTCGCCGGCGAAGACCCCGTAGGCAAGCAATTGAACGCGCTCACAGACAAGCCCTCGGAGATTATCGGCGTGGTCGGCGACGCGCGGCAGTGGGGTCTGGATGTGCCGCCCGACCCGGAGATCTATTTTGCTTATGCGCAGATCAACTTCAGCGCTGAGACTTCGCTGGTCGTGCGTTCGAGCGGCGACCCAGGGCGCTTGAGCGACGGCGTGCGCAGCGCGGTGCGCGAGGTCAACGCCAATGCGCCGGTGCTGCGCATCAAGACGATGAGCAACGTGCTCGCCCAGTCAACCGCGCAGCAACGCTTCACGATGGCGCTGATGGCGGTGTTCGCCGCTGTGGCGCTGGTGATGGCCATGATCGGTCTTTACGGGGTGATGTCCTATTCTGTAACCCAACGTACACACGAGATCGGCATACGCATGGCGCTGGGCGCTGAGCGCCGCGACGTGATGCGGCTCATTGTCGGTCAGGGCTTTGCGCTCGCCTTAATCGGCGTCGGCATCGGCCTCATTGGAGCCTTCGCCTTTACGCGCTTGCTGGCATCGCTGCTGTTCGGCGTCAGCGCCACCGACCCGCTGACCTTTGCCGCCGTCTCTTTAGTTATGATGAGTGTGGCTCTGGGAGCCTGTTTCGTGCCCGCTCGCCGCGCCACCCGTGTCGACCCGATGGTCGCGCTACGTTACGAATGATGGGCCCTGGGTGTCAGGTCTTCGGTGTTGGCATGGTTGTCGATTCAATCCGGCAATCTCAGATTTGCCGACATCCTGCGCCTGATCGCCAATTCCTTCACCGGAGATGATATGACGATGCTGCTGCAAGATCTGCGTTATGGGTTGCGAAGGCTGGTGAAGCAGCCAGGTTTTACTGCAATCGCGGTGCTCAGTTTAGCGCTTGGCATCGGTGCCAACACCGCCATCTTCAGCATCGTCAACGCCGTGCTCCTCAAACCGCTCCCTTACCCGCAGCCGGAGCAGTTGATGCAGATCAGTCAGAATCTGCCGGGAACTGACAACGATGCGGCCAGTGAGCCGAAATTCCTTTTCTGGCAGGAACACAATCAATCCTTCGCGGCGATGGCCATCGAGCAACCCATCGGCGCTGGCGTCAACCTCGCGGGCGGCAGCGAGGCCGAATATGTCAGCGGCATCAAAGTCTCAAAAGATTTCTTCGATGTTCTCGGCGTCAATCCGGCGATGGGTCGCGGGTTCACGGCGGCAGAAGATCGGCCAGGCGGCGAGCGGGTTACGATCCTCAGCAATGGTCTCTGGCGGCGGCGCTTCGCTGCGGATGCCGGCTTGATCGGCAAAACCGTTTCGATCAACAGCGAGAGCTTTGTCGTCGTCGGCATCATGCCGGCGGATTTTCAATACCAGTCGGGCTTTCAGTATTTGCAATCGGCTGATGTCTTCGTGCCGCTGCGCCCGGCGCTCAATGGCGACCGTGATCCGAATTACCGTGTCATCGGGCGGCTGCACTCAGGCATCACGCAGGCCCAGGCCCGTGCCGATATGCAGCAGGTGGCCGCAGCCTTCCGCCAGCTTTATCCGCAGCAGATGCAGGAAAGTGAAGATATTGCCGTCGCGCCTTTTCATGAGAAGCTGACGGCAAACGTTCGTCCGCTGTTGTTGATCCTGCTCGGAGCCGTGGGCATCGTGCTGTTGATTGCCTGCGCCAACGTCGCCAATCTGCAACTCGTGGGTGCCGCCAACCGGCAAAAGGAGATGGCGATTCGTCTGGCGCTGGGAGCGAGTTGGCAGCGAATCGTCAAGCAATTGTTGATGGAAGGATTGCTGCTGGCGCTGGTCGGCGGCGTTGCCGGGTTGCTGCTGGCGACCTGGGGAATTGACGGGCTTGCCGCGTTGATCCCTGAGCGTTTGCTGCCGCGCTTCAATGAGATCGCGCTTGACTGGCGCGTCCTCGCATTTACCCTTACCTGCACCATCATCACGGGCATAGGCTTCAGCCTGGCACCCGCCTTCCAGTCGGCCCGCCTGAATGTGAATACGGCGCTCAAAGAGGCGGCGGGCAAAGGCGCTGCCGGCAGGGGCCGCTTGCGCCGAGGACTGGTGATCGCTGAAGTCGCTTTGTCATTAATACTACTAACAAGCGCGGTGCTGTTGATTCGCACCTTCGTCAACCTGCGCCGGGTTGAGCCAGGCTTTGCGACGCGCCAGGTCATGACATTTCAAATTTCGCCCAGCGGTTCTGCCTACGACACGACGGCGAAGGTCGGAGATTTTTACCGTCGGGCGCTCGAACGCCTTGAAAGCCTGCCCGGTGTCGAGGCCGCCGCCGTCACCAGCAACCTGCCATTAGCGGCGCAGTTCCGCATGCCCTTCGGAATCGCCGGACAACCTGAACACCTGGAATCGGTGCAGTTCCGGCTGATCACGCCGGACTATTTCCGTGTCATGCAGATCCCCTTGCAGCAGGGGCGCGCCTTTGCCGAAACCGACGGGCAAGGCTCAGGCAATGTGGCCATCGTCAATGAAGCATTCGCGCGTAAGTACCTGGCTGACGCCAATGCGCTCGGTCAAATCTTACTCATCGGTCGCGGCACCCGTGCCCTGACGCATCAGATCGTCGGCGTCGCCGGCGACGTGAAGCAATTCGCCCTCGCAAGCGAAGCGCCGCCGATGATGTTCATTCCGGCAGCCCAGGCTCCCGATGGATTAATGCTGATGATGCGCAAGTTTCTTTCATGCCAGTTCGTCTTGCGAAGCAGCGGCAGCCCGGCGGCGTTGACCTCGGCAGTGAAACAGACCATGACCGATATGGATGCGACGCTGCCCGTCAGCAGCATTCGCTCAATGCAAGAGGTCGTCTCGCAATCCATCGCCGCCGAACGCTTCAACATGGCGCTGATGTTATTATTCGCTGGTCTGGGCCTGGTACTGGCCGCCATCGGCCTTTACGGCGTGATGGCGTATTCGGTAGCCCAGCGAACCCAGGAGATCGGCATACGCATGGCCCTGGGTGCGCAGCCTGTAGATGTTTTGGTCATGGTGATCCGCCAGGGCATAAGGCTCGCTTTGATCGGCATCGGCATCGGCCTCATTGGAGCTTTCGCCTTCACGCGCTTGCTGGCATCGCTGTTGTTCGGCGTCAGCGCCACCGACCCGCTGACCTTTGCCGCCGTCTCCTTGATTATGATGAGTGTGGCTCTGGGAGCCTGTTTCGTGCCCGCTCGCCGCGCTACGCGAGTCGACCCGATGGTGGCGCTCAGATATGAGTAGCCGTAGTCAGTGGTCAGTGGTCAGTGGTCAATGACCAGCAGAAACCGCAGGCGATAATGTGAGATTCAAATTGATGGTTCAACTTGAACGCGCATTTTCTGACCACCGGCCACTGACCACTGCTTTATCGGAGGTTTGCTGATGGACAACCTGATTCGAGACATACGCTTCGCGCTGCGGACGATGGCCAGGAAGCCGGGCTTCACGGCAATCGCGATCATCATCATGGCGCTTGGCATCGGCGCGAACACCGCCATCTTCAGTCTGGTGCGCGCCGTGTTGTTGCGCCCGTTGCCGTTCGCCAACCCTGATCGCCTGGTGATGGTTTGGGAAGATGCCGCCTATGTCGGCTTTCCGAAAAATACGCCTGCACCGGCGAACTATGCCGACTGGAAAGCGCGCAATGAAGTCTTTGAAGATATGGCGGCGTTAAGGGATCATGACTTTAATCTCACAGGCGATGGCGAGCCCGAAAAAGTTTACGCTTATGGCGTCACCGCGAGTTTCTTTCCCTTGCTTGGCGTTGAGCCGGCGCTGGGCCGCGTCCTCGCTCCTGAAGACGACCGGCCCGAAGCCAGTAAAGTTGTCGTCATCAGCTATCCGCTATGGCAATCCAGGTACGGCGGCGATGCCGGCATCATAGGCCGCGACATCCTGCTCAATGATGAAAAGTACACGGTCATCGGCGTGATGCCGAGAGGCTTTCAGTTTCTCGATTCAGAGGTTCGCCTCTGGATTCCGGCAGGATTCACAGCCGAAGAGTTGGCTACGCGAGGCAGTCATTATCTGCAAGTCGTCGCCCGCATGAAACCGGGCGTCACGCTCGACGAAGCCAATAACAATATTAAAACGATCACCGCACAGATCGCCCACGACAATCCCGATTATGCCGGACGACTCGGAGCCAACGTCATCTCGCTCGGCGAAGAGTTGACCGGCGAGACGCGGCGACCATTGATCGTGCTATTGGTCGCCGTGGCCTTCGTGTTGCTGATCGCCAGCGCCAATCTCGCCAACCTGCTGCTGTCGCGGGCGCTGGGCCGCAGCAAAGAGGTTGCCGTACGCACGGCGTTGGGGGCGACGCGCGGGCGGCTGGTTCGCCAGTTGATCACCGAAAGTGTGCTCTTGTCTTTCGCCGGCGGCATCAGTGGCGTGGTGGTCGCCATCTGGAGCTTTGAGTTTTTGCGCCAACTGATCCCGCCGGGCTTGAGCCTGTTCGTTGATCTTCGCATTGACGGGATGGTGTTGGTCTTCACGCTGGCGCTGGCGGTGATCACCGGCATGGTGTTCGGCCTCGCGCCAGCCCTGCAATCGTCAAAGGTCGATCTGAACGAAGCCTTGAAGCAAGGCGGCGGGCGCACCAGTTTGAGCGCCGGCCATCGGCGTTTGCAGAACGCCATGATTATCGGCGAAGTGGCGCTGGCGATGGTGCTGCTGGTTGGCGCGGGTCTGCTGATCAAGACATTTGCGCACTTGCGCGATCAATACTCAAGCCTGCGGGCCGAAAGCGTGCTGGCATTACGCACACAATTGCCTGAGAGCCGCTATAAAGAACCGGCACGCCGCTTCGCCTTCTACAAGCAGGTATTGGAACGCGCTGCGGCCTTGCCCGGCGTCGTCGCGGCTGCTTACACGACTTCGGTGCCGCTCGACTGGAGAGGCGGCACCAACGGCATCTCCATCGAAGGCCGCGCTGTCGAACGCGGCGTCTTCTATGACGCCAACCATCGGCAGATCAGCCCGGATTACTTCCGTGCGATGGGCATCACCCTCAAAGATGGCCGCTTGTTTGGCGACGGCGACAATGAACAATCGTTGCCGGTAGCCATCGTCAATGAGACGATGGCCCGCGAGTTCTGGCCCGGCGAGAACGCCATCGGCAAACGCTACAAGACCGGCGGGTCAGAGTCAAAAGACCCCTGGATAACGATTGTCGGCGTGGTCTCCGACATCAAACAGATGGGCGCAGAGGTGGCCGTCAAAGCCGAGATGTACATGCCCTATCAGCAGGTCGCCGATCAGCCCTGGTATGCGCCGCGCGATCTGGTCATCCGCACGTCTGTCGAGCCCATGAGCCTTGTCCCGACGGTGGCTGCTAGAATTCATGAGGTCGATGTGGATCAGCCGGTATCGAACATTCGCACGATGAAAGAGGTGCTCGGCAAAGAGTTCGGGCAGCGCGAAACCGGGACGACGTTGTTGGGCGTCTTTGCGGCGCTGGCCTGCCTGCTGGCAGCGATTGGCCTTTACGGCGTGCTGTCATACTTCGTCAGCCAGCGCATTCCTGAGTTCGGCGTGCGCATGGCGTTGGGCGCACAATCACGCGATATTCTCTGGCTGGTGCTGAAGCACGGCATGGGCCTGGTGATCATAGGGATGGTAATTGGCATGGCGGCGGCCTTCGCGTTGACACGCTTGATGCAGAGCCTGCTATTCGAGGTCAGCGCCAGCGACCCAATGGTTTTCGCCTTGATCGCGCTGCTGCTCGCGGCGGTCGCCTTCCTGGCCTGCGTCATCCCGGCGCGGCGGGCGATGAAGATTGATCCGATGGTCGCGCTGCGTTATGAATAGCGCAGACAAAAGGCAAAAATGAATTGCCTTGCATCTGTGCCAATATGTTTTCAAATACGGTGATGCATTAGCCACTTTTGCCTTTTGATTTTTGCCTTTCACCGGAGGTGACTGATGAACACGTTATGGCAAGACCTGCGTTTCGGCTTTCGCATGCTGATGAAGGCCCCAGGGTTCACCGCAGTGGCGGTGTTGACGCTGGCGCTGGGGATCGGCGCGAATACGGCTATGTTCAGCGTGCTCAATACCTATTTGTTTCGCGCCCTGCCCTATCCGAATGCCGAACGGCTGGTGCGGATTTATCGCACCTCGCCGCATTCGCAAAGCTGGCCGCATTCGCCGGGCAACTTCTTCGATCAACGCGAGCAGAACGATGTCTTCGACTACATGGCCGCCTTCAACAGTACCAGTATCAGTGTGTCCGAGCCGGGCGAACCTGCCGAACGTTTGCAGGGCATGACAGCGACGATTGATTTCTTCAACGTGCTCGGCGTGCAGCCAGCCTTGGGGCGCGTGTTCACTGCTGAAGAGGAAGTGACTGGCAACAACCGTGTCGTCATCCTCAGCCACAGCTTCTGGATGCGCCATTTTGGCGGCGATCCCAACATTGTTGATCGCATCCTGCAATTGGGCGGACGCGACACCAGGGTGATCGGCGTAATGCCTCCCGGCGTCGAGCATCCGCTGTTGTGGGGCAAGATCGATATGTGGAGTCCGCAGGCGTTTACCCCTGAGCAGCAGCGCGACCGCGACAATAACTATCTGCAATCTTTCGGGCGGCTGAAACCCGGCGTGTCAATTGAGCAGGCTCAGCAGGCCATGGCGACGATTGCCGCGAACCTGGCAAAAGATCATCCGGACAACAGCAACGATAGCTTGCGCCTTGAGCCTTTGCAGTTGTCGATGTCGGACGACATCGGACGAAAAGTGATGTGGTTTACATTCGCGCTTGCCGGTGTCGTGCTGCTGATCGCCTGCGCCAACATTGCCAATCTACAGTTGGTGCGAACGGCGGCGCGGGCGCGCGAATATGCCATCCGCGCGGCACTCGGTGCCGGGCGCGGTCGTCTGCTGCGACAGTCGCTCACCGAGAGCCTGGCTATTTCGCTGGTCGGCGGCGGCGTCAGCCTTTTACTGGCGCAATGGGCCATAGACTTCATCAGCCATCGTTTATTCAGCGAGTTGCCCGGCGTGAAAGTGACGCTCGACTTCAATGTCTTCTCCTTTGCATTGCTGGTTTCAGTGCTGACCGGCATGATCTTCGGCACGGTGCCGGCATGGCTGGCTTCGCGCACGGATGTCAATCAAGCGATGCGCGAAAATGCGCGCGGTTCGACGGCGGGGCGTTCGCAGCATCGCTTGCGGCACGCGCTGATTGTCGGTGAAGTTGCCTTCGCGCTGGTGTTGCTCGCCGGGGCCGGGCTGTTCCTGCGCGGGCTGCAACGCTTCCTGCAAACGGATCCCGGCTGGCGCGTCGACGGATTGCTGACGGCCACGGTCGCGCTGCAAGGGCCGAATTACGTGAAGGAGCCGCCGCGCGCGGTCTTCTACCAGCAGCTTGAAGAACGCCTGCGCGCGCTGCCCGGCGTTCAGCAGGTGGCGATTTCAGGGTCGCAGCCGGTCTGGGGATTCAATAGCAGCGGCGGGGTCGTCATCGAAGGCCAGCCCGAACCGCTGCCCGGTCAGTGGCCGGAAGTCTACTTTGAGCCGATCAGTCCGCAATACTTCGACACGCTCGGCATACGCTTGCTGGAGGGCCGCGTCTTCACCGGCGCTGACACTGCCGACTCGCCTGAAACGATCATTATCAACGAAACCATGGCGCGACGCTTCTGGCCGAACGACAGCGCGATTGGCAAACGCGTCGGCAGACCCGGCCCGAACCCGCACTGGCGAGAAGTGATTGGCGTCGTCAACGACATAGGATTCCCCGCCGATCTCGGCGAACCTTACACACGCCTGCAATCGTTTTATCCGCTTTCGAAATCGCCTCCCTGGGGCGGCGTCGCCATCATGTTGCGCACGGCGGCAGCGCCGGAAGCGCTCACCAATGTTTTGCGTCAGACGGTCGCGGAAATCGATCCCGGTCAGCCGGTCTATGAAATACGCACGGCGCGCAGCCTGGTAGCGCAAGGACTGGGCAGCATCTCGCTGCTCGGCGCGCTGCTCGGCGCATTTGCGGGGCTGGGATTTGTGCTGGCCGCCATAGGCATTTATGGCGTGACGGCTTACACGGTCGCCCAGCGCACGGGCGAGATCGGCATACGCATGGCGTTGGGCGCTCAGGCGCGTGACGTGCTCTGGCTGGTATTGGGCAAGGGAGTCCGTTTAATTCTCTTGGGCGCGGCGCTCGGTTTCGGCGGCGCATACGCCGTCGCGCGCCTGCTGATCGCGACTATCCCTACCTTACCGACGCGCGATCCAATGGCGCTGGCCGCCATCACCTTTGCGCTGATCGTCGTGGCACTGCTGGCTTGTTATATTCCGGCGCGGCGAGCAACGAGAGTCGATCCGATGGTCGCGCTACGATATGAATAAGGCAAAAGGCAAGAGGCAAAAGGCAAAAGGCAAAAGTGGCGGATGCGCCACCGCATTTGATAGCTTATTGGCATAGCTGCAAGGCAAATCATTTTTGCCTTTTGCCTTTTGCCTTGCGGCGCAGCCGCCGGCCTTTCACCGGAGGTAACAGATGAATACGTTATGGCAAGACCTGCGCTACGGCGCGCGCATGCTGTTCAGGAATCCCGGCTTTACGATTGTCGCCGTGCTGGCATTGACGCTCGGCATCGGCGCGACGACGGCCATCTTCAGCGTCGTCAACTCGGTGCTGCTCAAACCGCTGCCGTACCCGGAATCCGAGCGCCTGGTGTTTCTTAGTGAGTGGAGCCCGCAGATCGAAGGGATGTCGATCTCTTATCCGAACTTCATCGACTGGCGCGCGCAGAACGAGGTCTTTGAAAATATCGGCGTCTATCGCCGCCAGAGCTACAACCTGACGGGCAGCGGCGAACCTGAGCGGCTGGTCGGCGGCATGGTATCGGCGGATCTGTTTTCGGCGCTGCGGGTCAGCACGATGCAGGGCCGCCTCTTCACCAACGACGAAGACAAACCGGGCGCTACGCCGGTCACCCTGCTGAGCTACGGCTTATGGCAGCGGCGCTTCGGCGGCGACCCGAACGTCATCGATCAGCAACTGATGCTCAATGGCCGCAGCTTTACGGTGATCGGCATTATGCCGCCCGACTTCCGCTTTCCGAACCGCGCCGAATTGTGGACGCCGGTCGGCCAATCCGCCAAAGATCCCGGCTGGGATAGTCGCGGCAATCATCCGGGACTCTACGCTATGGCACGCCTCAAACCGGGGGTCACGGTCGAGCAGGCCCGCGCCGGCATGGAGAGCGTCGCCGTCAATCTCGAAAGGCAATACCCCGATTCCAATAGCGGCAATCGCGCGACGGTGACGCCGGCTCTCGAAAACGTCGTGCGCGATGTCAAACCGGCGCTCTTCATCTTGCTCGGCGTCGTCGGTTTTGTATTGTTAATCGCATGCGCCAACGTTGCCAATCTGTTGCTGGCGCGCGCCACGACGCGGCAGAAAGAGATGGCCATTCGCACGGCGCTCGGCGCTTCGCGGTGGCGCATCGTCCGTCAGTTGTTGACTGAAGCCATCCTGCTGTCCTTTATTGGCGGCGGCCTCGGTTTGCTGCTGGCGAGTTGGGGCGTCAAGCTGATCGTCGCCATCAGCCCGAACAGCATTCCACGGGCGCGCGAAATCGTCGTCGATGACCGCGTGCTCGTCTTCACGATAGCCGTTGCGGTATTGACCGGCATCTTCTTCGGATTGGTGCCGGCGCTGCAATCATCAAAGCCCGATTTGAACGGAACCTTGAAGGACGCCGGGCGCGGCTCGACTGGCCGCCGGCACGTCCTGCGCAATGTCCTGGTGGTTGCCGAAGTCGCTTTGACGATGGTGCCGCTGATGAGCGCCGGGTTGATGATTCGCAGCTTTTACCATTTACAGCAGGTTGATCCCGGCTTCAATGGCGACAACCTGCTGACCTTCAACATTGCGCTGCCGCCAAAGAAATACCCGGAAGACGTGCAGCAGATTAACTTCTCCGAGCAGGTCGCCGACCGATTGCGCACGCTGCCCGGCGTCGAAACCGTCGGCGTGTCGTCGGGCCTGCCGCTCGGCAACAACGGCTGGCAGACTTCATTCGTGATTGACGGTCAGCCGCCGCCTGCACCCGGCAAGACGCCGCTCACCGAAGCCACCGTTGCCAGCCCGGATTACTTCCGTGCGATGGGAATTACTATTCTGAAAGGGCGCGACTTCACCGATGCCGACACCAAAGACGCGCCGCGCGTCGCCCTCATCGATGAAGAATTCGCGCGCCGTTATTGGCCGAACGAAGAGGCCCTGGGCAAGCATATTCGACCGGGCGGCAACGACCCGCGCAATCCGCTCGTCGAGATCGTCGGCATCGTTCGCCGCGTCAAGATGGAAGGCTTGAATCAGGAATCGGATCGCGTGCAGTCTTACTATCCGTTTCGGCAACTACCCGCCAATGGCCTGACGATAGTGATCAAAACCAGCCACGATCCGATGAGTATCGCCCCGGCGGTGCGCGAGCAGGTGCGGGCAATTGATCCCGATCAGCCGATTTACAACCTCAACTCCATGGAGCAACTGCGCGCCGATTCGATTGCCCCGGAACGCTTGAACCTGATGCTCTTCACCTGCTTTGCCGCCGTCGCCTTGACGCTGGCATCGGTCGGCATCTACGGCGTGATGTCGTATGCGGTGACCCAGCGGACGCACGAGATCGGCATACGCATGGCGTTGGGCGCGCAACCCCGCAACGTGCTCGGCATGGTTGTTCGTCAAGGCATGGCATTGACGATCACCGGCCTGGCGTTCGGCATCGGCGGTGCCTTGTTGGCGACGCAATTGATGGCCAGCCTGTTGTTCGGCGTCAGCGCCACCGACCCGCTGACCTTCGTGACTATCCCGCTGCTGCTGGCAGGAGTGGCTCTGGGAGCCTGTTTCGTGCCAGCGCGTCGGGCGACGAAAGTTGATCCGATGATCGCCCTCAGATACGAATAACCGTCCAGAGAGTCTAGCCAGTCGAAGGAGTCTGAAGCGCCGAACTTCACGTCCTGACTCTCCAGACTCTCTAAGTCATAAAAAGGGAGAACCGCTATGAGAAACGGCGTTCAAGACATTCGCTATGGCCTGCGCGTGATGGCTAAAAAGCCCGGCTTTACTTTTATAGCTATCATTACGCTGGCGTTGGGCATTGGTGCCAACACCGCCATCTTCTCGGTCGTCAATGCGGTGCTGCTCCGTCCGCTGCCTTATCGGCAGCCGGAGCAACTGGTCAAGGTTTTTCAAGCGGCTCCTTCTTCAGAGAAAGGCGCAGCGCCGACGCTCTGGTCATATCCGCGATTTGAGGTTTTGCGCGACAACAGCCAGAGCCTCGCGGCGGTCGCCGCCTGCAATCAGACCGGCTTCAATCTGACCGGCACGGACGAACCGGAGCGGTTGCAGGCCGAGATGGTTTCGGCCAGTTACTTTTCGCTGCTCGGCATCGATCCCATCGCTGGCCGCACGTTTAGCGAAGAAGAAGATCGCAAGGGCAGCGGGCAAACGGTCGCACTTCTCAGCCAGGCGCTCTGGCAGCGGCGCTTTGGCGGCGACCCGCAGGTCATCGGCAAAACCATCGAACTGGACAAACACGCGTTCACGATTGTCGGCATCTTGCCTGCCGGATTCAATGGGCAACAGGGCACGGCGCAGGTGTGGATTCCCATCGCCAACGCGCCCTTGGTGCGCTATCCGCGAGTTCTCGCAAACGCCATGAACTACTGGTTCGAGGTGATTGCCCGGCTAAAACCCGCTGTCCCCCTCGCGCAGGCGCAGCAAGAGATGCAGGCGGTCAGCGAACAGATCGAGCGCCTCTATCCAAGTCCGTCCGACAGAGGGCCGGGCGGCGCGGGCCGCCCGGTGGTTACGCTAGTAGCCTGGCGCGACGCGAATGTTGACCCGGCGATTCGCCGCTCGTTTTTCACTCTGCTCGTGGCAGTGGGTTTTGTATTATTAATCGCATGTGCCAACATCGCCAACCTCTTGCTGACGCGCGCTGTGTCACGCGAACGTGAAATCGCCATACGCATGGCCGTCGGCGCTAACCGCGCATATATCATCCGCCAGTTGCTCACCGAAAGCCTGCTGCTGGCGATTGCCGGCGGCGCGATTGCCTGGTTGATTGCGATCTGGGGCGTTGACCTGCTGACCAGCTTCAAACCGAGCGACGACGCGCAGTTCTGGAGCAGTTACACGCGAACCTTCGATTTCTTCAAGATTCATCTTGATGGTCGCGTGCTCGCCTTTAACTTTCTGCTGGCTTGTGTAACCGGAGTTATATTTGGCCTGATCCCGGCGTTGCAAGCTTCGCGTCCGAATCTCAACGAGGCGCTGAAGGAGACCGCCGGCAGTTCAGCAGCCGGTTTTCGCCCGCAGCGACGGCTGTCGACACGCAGCCTGCTGGTCGCCGGGCAGATTACTTTATCGTTCGTGCTGCTGGCGAGCGCCGGAGTAATGATCAAAAGCCTCTTGCGGCTGCAAGCCATCAATCTCGGCTTTGTGCCCGATAGCGTAACGACTATGTCGTTGAACGGGCGCGGCGTGAAGCGGGAGTTTTACGAACAACTACTGGAGCGCGTACAGGCGATGCCCGGCGTCGACTCGGCAAGCATGGCGTCGACCGCGCCCTTGCTGGGTTATTCAAGCATGACGCACATGGAGATCAAAGACCAACCGCCAGGCGAAACCGGCACGCCGACTGTAGTTGGTCTGCACAGCGTTTCGCCCGATTATTTTGCAACCCTCGGCATACGGCTCATTCGCGGACGCGCCTTCAGCGAACAGGATCGCATCGGCGCGCCGCGCGTCGCGGTCATCAATCGCGCCGCCGCTGAGCGCTTCTTTGCTGACGAAGCGGCCATCGGCAAGCGCATCAAGCCCTACGTTGATCCTGATTACCCGAACGCCGAAGAGTTCATCGAGATTGTCGGCATCGTTGACGACGTGAAGTATGGCAAGCTCGAAGAACGCATCGGCCCGGACGTTTATCTCTCATGTTTACAGCCCACCGAGCAGGCTTCGACGCTGATCGTGCGCTCGTCGCTCGACACCGCGCCGCTCATCGCTGCCATACGGCGCGAGGCGCTGGCGCTCGACAAAAATGTGCCGCTGACGCGCATCCTCACCATGAAGGAACGCAGCGCCGAAGTCACCTCGCGGACGCGATTCATTGCGCTGCTGCTCGGCGTGTTCGCAGGGCTGGCGCTGCTGCTTTCGGCCATCGGCATTTATGGGGTGATGGCTTACAGTGTCGCGGTGCGTAGGCGCGAGATCGGCATACGTATGGCGTTGGGAGCGCGGCCTATAGATGTCCTTCGGCTGGTGATGCAGGAAGGACTGATACTGATTCTCGCTGGCCTGGTCGTCGGACTCGGTGCAGCTTATGGCGCGACCCGCCTGCTCGCGAGCCAGTTGTATAACGTCAGCGCCAGCGATCCGCTGATCTTCGCCTTGATAGCGCTGCTGCTTGCAGGGGCAGCGTTATTCGCCTGCTATCTGCCAGCGCGCCGCGCCACCCGTGTCGATCCGATGGTGGCGCTCAGGTACGAATAACCGTCCAGAAAGTCTATACTCGATGGGGGGGGATGGATGGAAACTCTACTTAAAGATATTCGCTTCGGATTGCGAATGCTGATGAAGAATCCCGGCTTCACGGCAGTCGCGGTTTTATCGCTGGCTTTAGGCATCGGCACGAACACGGCGATTTTCAGCATCATCAATTCGTTCCTGCTCGCGCCGCTGCCGGTCGCAGAACCCGAGCGCCTGGTCTCTATTTTCACCACAGACCAGAAGAATCCCGGCCCGCTGCCGGTGTCGCATTACAACTTTCTTGACTACCGCGACAAGACCGATGTCTGGGATGGTATGATTGCTTACAATTTCGCGGCGGTGAATCTGAGTCGCGGCACTGACGAGGGCCGGCAATTGGTTGCCGAGGTCGCCACCGGCAACTACTTTGATGTGTTGGGCGTGCAGCCGCTCTATGGCCGAACCTTTCTGCCGGATGAAGACCGCACGCTAGGTACACATCCCGTCACGGTGCTGGGTTATGGCTGCTGGCAGCGCGATTTCGGCGGCAACCCAGGCATAGTCGGTCAGGCCATCTCTCTCAATCGCCACGATTTTACTGTAGTCGGAATTACTCCAAAAGATTTCACCGGCACCGACCTTGGCGGCGCGCCCGATCTGTGGATTCCGATGATGATGCACAGCGAAGTGCAGCCCGAGATGGCCCTGTTTTACGACGCACGGCGCGGGCTGGCTTTCAATCTGATTGGCCGCTTGAAGGCGGGCGTCGCGCTGCCACAGGCGCAGGCGGCGATGGGCGCGCTCGCTTCCGAACTCGAAAAGCAGTACCCACAAGACAACGAAGGCCGCAACGTCCGGCTGGTGCCGCTGCTCGCGGCGCGACTCGACCCACAGGGCGACGGCGAGACGGTGAAGACCTCGGCGATCTTGATGAGCATTGTCGGCATCGTCCTGCTGATCGCCTGTGCCAACGTCGCCAATCTCCTGCTGGCGCGGGCGACCAGACGGCGGCGCGAAATCGCCATCCGCGTCGCCATCGGCGCTACCCGCACGAGGCTCATTCGCCAGTTGCTGACCGAAAGCCTGCTGCTGTCACTGATCGGCGGCACGGTCGGCCTGCTGGCAGCATTCTGGACGAAAGATCTCATCAGTTCGCTGGTGCCATTCGGCGGCGGCCCGAATGCCAATCACATTCACCTCGACAGTCGTGTAATTTTGTTTACACTCGCGATTACGCTGGTGAGCGGCTTGCTGTTCGGCCTGGCTCCGGCGCTGCAAGCGTCGCGGGCAGACCTCGTGCCGACGCTCAAAGGCGACATCACCGTACCGGTCGGCCAGCGCGGTTTCCGTTTGAACCTGCGCAACACGCTGGTGGTTTTGCAGGTTGCGTTGTCGCTGTTCGCGCTCATCACTGCCGGTCTGTTCGTGCGCAGCCTGCAAAAAGCCAAAGCTATCAGCCCAGGTTTCATCACTGACAATGTTGTGCTGATGGGCTTCAATCTCGGACGCGAAGGCTACAGCCAGGCGCAGGCCCTGCAATTTCATCGCCTGCTGCTGGAGCGCGTCACACAGGTTCCCGGTGTGCAAGCGGCGGCCATCGCGCGAGACCGCCCGGTGAGCTTCGGCCTACTGCGCAGCGTCTTCCTCGAAGGACAGGAACCCGCGCCGGGCGGGCGCGGCGTGCTCGTGCAGACCAACGACGTGGGCTCGCGTTTCTTTGAAACCCTGGGCATTCCGATCTCGCGCGGGCGCGATTTTGCCGAAACCGACAATGAAAAAGCGCCGATGGTGGTTATCATCAACGAGGTAATGGCCAAACGTTTCTGGCCCGATCAGGAGGCGCTCGGCAAACGCTTTAAATTTTTTGGTGATCCAGATTACCGGCAGATCGTCGGCATCGCTCGCGACGTAAAAGTAACCAGCCTTACAGAACGCCCGCGACCGCTGGTTTACCTGCCGATGCAGCAAGATTATGCGCCGCAGATGACGCTGCACGTTCGCGCCGCCGGCGATGCGACGGCGCTGATCGCCGCGCTGCGCCGCGAGATTCAAGCCCTCGATCCTCACCTGTCGGTGCTCAATGTCGAGGCCATGAGCGAGCGCGTCAATCAATCCCTGCAAGGCGAGCGCACCCAGGCGACCTTGTTGGGTTCGGCGGGCGTGATGGCGCTGCTGCTGGCATCGGTAGGGTTGTACGGCGTGATGAGTTATATGGTGGCGCAGCGCACGCGCGAGATCGGCATACGCATGGCCTTGGGCGCTAGTCGGGGAAATGTGCTGGGGCTGGTTCTGAAGCAGGGGGCGACGCTCGTATCAGCGGGCGTGGTCATCGGGCTCGGCGCTGCCTTCGGCTTGACCCGATTGGTAGCGAGTTCATTGTTCGGCATCACCGCCATTGACCCGCTGACCTTCGCCGGCACGTCGCTGGTGCTGGTGCTGGTATCGCTTGCAGCAAGCTACCTGCCGGCGCGGCGGGCGACCAAAGTTGACCCGATCATCGCCCTGCGTTATGAGTAGCGTTGATTACAAAATTGCTGATGCGCTGAGGTATGCGGCGAATGGCCGGAAAGCTTGGAGCAAGCGGGCGGGAGGTTGATTCAATGGCCGCTTTTGGCAGGGTCACCTGACACGGAGGTGAAGCGAATGATTTGATTGTAGGAAGGAATCATCTCTTTCACAGGTTCGGCAGCTTTGGGCGCTGCGGTCACTGGCTGAACGGCTGCGGTCGCCGGCTGAGCGCCTGCCGAACCGAGATGCAGGCCGCTGTAGCGCGTATAAATCGTCCGCACATAATTCTGCGTTTCAAGGAACGGCGGGATGCGGTTTCCATAAAATTCGACAGCGCCCTCGCCGGCATTGTACCCGGCAAGCGCCAGGCGAACATCGCCGTTGAAACGTTCGAGCAGCCAGCGCAAATACTTGGCACCGGCGAGAATGTTTTCGCGCGGGTCGAAAATATTTCTGACGCCGAACCGCTCGGCGGTCGCCGGCATCAACTGCATCAAGCCGGAAGCGCCTTTCGGCGACACCGCCATGCGATTGAATCCTGATTCGGCGCGCATCACCGAAACGATCAGGCAGGGATCGAGGCCGTGCTGGGTCGCGGCTTCGTAGATGATGGCATCAAACGCCGCATTGCCGGTCGTGATGTGGCGGCTTGTCGAGGCAAGCGGCACTTTAATCTGTGCCGGCCCTTGCACGACAGAGTGATCAGGAGCTTGCTTGTGAGCTTGATCTTCGATGCGAGCGCGCTCCTGATCGTCGAAGGTCATGGGTACGGGCGGACGCGAAGGCGGCGTCAAAGACCCCTGGGCTCTCACCATGATGGGGAGGGCCAGAAGCATTAAAATGATTGCCGCTTGTTTCAACATACCCGGCGATTCTACCACAACTATTGAATCGTTACATGGGTAATTTCCGAATGGTCTTCGGCGCGCAAGTAAAACGTCAGCTTATCTTTCGGCTCGACCACTTTAAGATCGAAAACGACGATGCCGGTCAGCGTTTCGCCCGATGTCAGCTTATTCTCCGTCTTGTTCTGCACCACCTCGACCGTCAGGGGCCTGATCTCGGTCTCCAGGGTCAGGGAAGTGAAGCTGAAATCTTCGTTGCCGGCGTTTTGAATTGTATAGCGAATGTAAGCTTTATCATCAAAGAGCAGAACGCGCGGATCAAGCGTAAGGATGATTTTTTTCTTCGTGGTTATTTTCGAGTTGGGAATTTTAATCTCGCGGAGTCCGAGCATCAGGGCTCGCATGAAGCGGCGGTCGGATTCCTGGCCGAGGCGCTCGGACGACTGGCGACCGGCGTCGGCGAGTTTGGCTTCGGCTTCGACGGTGATGCGGTCGGCCTGCTGGCGGGCGTTGCGAATGATCTCGTCGGCCTTGCGGCGGCCCTCGCTTTCGGCATCGGCGCGGATGCGGTCGGCATCGGGACAAGGAGCGGGCTTCACCGGTTCAGCGGCGGTGCTGTTGGCCGGCGTCGAAGTTGCCGGTGAAGTTACCGGTGGCGGCGGCGGCACGGCGTCCGTAATGTTGACGACGCGATGCGCCTGCGCCGGCGGCACGATGTTCAAGTCAAAATTGTAAGTATGCTTACCATCACCGGTTTTGACGAACATATTGCTCTGGCCTTTAGAGCCGATGGGTTTGACATAGATGTCATTGCCGGGCTTCTGATCAGAGCCGCTGCGCGCGACAACAAAGGTGCCTTTGCCGTCTGCGGCATTGTAGAGATCGCCGCAGATAATTTCGGCGACCGGCTCAGGAAAGGTGATGCGGGTTGAGATGCCGACAGAGGTTTTGACGACGCCGATCTGGTCCGGGCCAAGTTGCAGTGTGACAATGGGTGATTGCGCAAACGCCCCCCCGGCGTTCACCAGCAAATACACGACGATGATGGGAATCAACCAACTGAACTTCAATTGTGCCTCCTGGGCTTGATCACGATTTTCGGTTTGCGCCGCGCGATACACGTTGTTATGGCAAGATATTCTGGCAAAACCGCCCCGCCCTAGCAAGCAAAAACTTGCAACGCATGACCAACCGGCGCTCGACAAGGATGACCGATAAAACCGCGAGCGGAGGAGCGGAGGAGCGGAGGAGAAAGGAGAGCGCGGATTCGGTTTACTTGTCATTTGACTCCTCTGCCCTGCGGCTCATTGATCTGATCTTTTCCGGCGCAGGCGTCTACGGCGTGGTCTGCTGGATGGGCACGGGCGTCGCAGGCGTCGTCATCTTTTCGATGAGATAAAGGGCCAACAGCGTCGTGATCAGGAGAGTGAGCAACAGGCCGACCACCGTCCGCAGACGGTTCTTCCTGAGGATCGCGTCGCTCTGGCTGCGCCAGCCGCGCCAGCCGCATTCATGACAGCGATAGGCTCTATAAGAAGAGAATGCCCGAATGAGCCTTTCTTTCAAGCCGCGCGCGTGTGAACGGTGCACAGACGCGCTACATTCCGGGCAAAGTTTGCTGGACAATGAGGGCCTCCGCAAACCTGGCGTGTAATCAAATATACGAAGCCCCGACAGTCAATCCGTCGGGGCTTACAAAAGCAGTGGCACAATCCCTGTGCTGGGCAGCGAGCGATTACGCGCCGCTGACCGGCGGACGGCCAACCGATGAGGTGTCGCCATTGCCGGCGGCGACGCCAGCAGCGACCGCCGCGCCGACGCCGAGCAGGGCCAGCAATCCGAGAAGCCCTGGCCCGATCAACAGGGCACCGGCTTTGCGGCTGCCGCATTCAATCATAATGCTGCTGCCGACCGGCGCGGTGAATTCCGCCGGATCATCATAGGTCTCGTGTTTGCCGGGCAGAATGGTTTCGACTTTCGGCACGGTTACATTAACCTGGCCGGCGCGATCTTCGATACGCACCTTGCCGCCGCAGGTCGTCCGCCCATGAATGGTTCCCGTCGTGCAGTCAACTGTCACTGTCGTGTGATGGCCAAGCTCAATCTTTCCGAGCGCTCCAAGATCGATGATCACGTTGCCATTGTCGCCCGTCGAAATGATGCTGCCATTCATCACGGTCGCGCCGGTCTGCGCCGTGTTGCCGTTGAGCTTCACGTTGCCGCTCTTGACCGTCAGCGTGCCCGTACAATCTTGCATGCCGGTGGCTTCGCTGATTGGCGCTTTCGGCTCGCTTGCCGCATAAACCCGCAAGCTGAACAGGCTGGTCACCGTCAGGGCCAGCATCAGACTGAGCAGAACTTTTAGGTTTCTAACCGACAGATTCATAATTTCCTCCATCAACAGTTACTGCTCGAAGAAGTGATGTTGTACTGCGCACTTAGATAGCAGCCCCAGAATATGGCATGGGCCCGCAAAAGTCAACGCATTTTCTCTTGTGCGGCCAATCGTTAAACCGCAGTTAGTCCGCCATATAAAGCGGCAGTTGGTTTGCCGGAATCTCTGCAAGCGGCAGGTGCAGGCGATCTTTGGGCGACAGAATCGGACTACTGATGCGCCAGTCGATTGCTAGCAATGGATCGCTCCACAGGACACCGCGCTCGTGCTGCGGGGAATAAAAATCGCTGCACTTGTAGAGAAATTCCGCCGTCTCTGTCAGCACCGCGTAACCGTGCGCGAATCCCGGCGGCACATAAACCATGTGCAGATTTTCGGCTGACAGCACCTCGACCGCATGCTGGCCGAAAGTTGGCGAGCCGTGCCGCACGTCAACCACCACATCGAGCACCGCGCCCTGAACGACGCGGCAGAGTTTCGCCTGCGGTCGGGCAATCTGGTAATGCAGGCCGCGCAATGTGCCGATCACCGATTTGGCATGATTATCTTGCACGAAGCGCTCACGGATGCCGAGTTCGGCAAACTTCATCTCCTGATAGCTCTCGAAGAAAAAGCCGCGCTCGTCGCGCCAGACCGTCGGCTCGATCACCCATACGCCGGGCAAGGTTGTGTCGATTCGTTTCATCTTTGGTTGACTTATGATTCAAAAATGCGCCGCCAGCTTTTCGACGATCAGCCTGCCGATGGCCAGCGATGCCGTCGCTGCCGGCGACGGCGCGTTCAGCACGTTGATGAGGCGGGGCCGCTCTTCAACAGCGAAATCATCCACCAGCGCGCCGTTCGCCGCAAGCGCCTGGGCGCGCACACCGGCCTCTGCCGGCGCGAGATGACGGGCGCAAATCTCCGGCACCAGCCGCTTGAGCGCCCGCACGAACGCTCCCTTATTGAACGACCGCCACAACTCGCCGGCCCCCATCCGCCAGTGCCGGCGCGCCAGCTTCAAGAAGCCTGGCGAGTTTAACGCTTCAAACAAATCCCGCGCGCTCACGTCGCGCTTGCGATAGCCTTCGCGCGCCAGGGCAAAGACGGCGTTCGGGCCGCACTCGACGCCGCCCCCGATCATTCGCGTAAAATGCACCCCCAGAAATGGAAACTGCGGATCAGGCACCGGATAGATCAAGGCGCGACAAAGATGCTCCGCTTCTTTGGTCAATTTGTAATATTCGCCACGAAACGGCAAGATCTTGATCGCCGGCGGCTCGCCTGTATAGCCGGCGACGCGATCCGAATGCAGACCGGCACAGTTGACCGCGTAGCGTGCCGTGAACGGGCCAAGTGTGGTTTCCGCTACAATTTCGCTCGCGCCTTCTTTCAAGCCAATCACACGAGCGCCGCATTGAACGTCGCCGCCGCGCTCGCGTATGCAGGCGGCTAGGCGCTCCGAAACCGTCCGGTAATCGACAATGCCGGTTTCGGCCACATGAATGGCGCGCGCTCCGGCGGCGTGCGGTTCAAGCTCCCTGAGCCGTTGGCGATTGATGATCTCGCAAACAACGCCGTTGGCCTGCCCGCGTTCGTAAAGCGCCTGAAGCCCTGCAAGTTCCGATGCGTCTACGGCGACGATGAGCTTGCCGCAGAGATCATAATGGATGCCCTGACTTTCGCAGAAGGCTTCCATTGCGCGTTTGCCGGCGCGGCAGGTGGCGGCCTTCAACGAGCCGGGCTTGTAGTAGATGCCTGAGTGCAGGACGCCGGAATTATGGCCCGATTGATGCGCCGCCAGGCGCGTTTCTTTTTCGAGGACAATAACCGTGCGGCGCGGATGCAACTCGGTCAGGCGGTAAGCCGTCGCCAATCCGACGATGCCGCCGCCGATGACGATCACATCATGCATGGCCGCACCGTTTTGGAGTGACGACCGCCTGCGTCGATTTCGTAATTCGCTTCACAAAATTGATTTCGTCGCTCGCTTCACAGGGAAGATCAATTCGGCAACCCGGATTCCAGCACTTCCGCCTGACTGGCGGCGAGGGATCGGCTGGCAGCGGCGCGTTCAACTTGCTCCAGTTGCGCTTCCGGCAGAAAATCGCTCAGGCAGCGGCGCAACTCGGTTTCATGCTCGCTCTCGCTCAAGGCGGCGAGGCGGGCGAGCACGGCGCGCACCCTGTCGGGCGGGTGGACGGCAAGTTGGCCGATGAAGATTTTCGGATGCCGGGTCTTGGTCAGGCACTCTTCAGCGATTTCGAGTTCCTCGAAGAGCTTTTCGCCAGGGCGTATGCCTGAAAAGACGATGTCAATGTCTTCATTCGGTCGCAGCCCCGAAAGCGAAATCAGGTCTTTCGCCAGATCGAGGATGCGCACAGGCTGGCCCATATCGAGCACAAAGATTTCGCCGCCAGCGCCCATCGCCCCGGTCTGCAAGACCAGTTGACTGGCTTCGGGAATCGTCATGAAATAGCGCACCATCTCCGGGTGCGTCACAGTCACCGGGCCGCCCTTGCGAATCTGTTCGCAGAAAATCGGAATCACCGAACCTGCCGAGCCGATGACGTTGCCGAAGCGCACCGCCACGAAGCGCGTCGCGTAGCGTTGATTCAAATCCTGTACGGCAAGTTCGGCAACCCGCTTGGTCGCCCCCATGATGGAAGTAGGCCGCACCGCCTTGTCTGTCGAAATCAACACGAACGCCTCGACATCGTGTTCGCCGGCCATCGTCGCTACGAGATGCGTCGCCAGCACGTTATTCTTCACGGCTTCGGTGACGTTACTCTCCATCATCGGCACGTGCTTGTGCGCTGCGGCGTGCAGCACGACCTGCGGGCGGCAGGTTTGAAAGATGTTACGCATCCGCACCGCATCGCTGATGTCAGCCACCAGCGCGACGACGCGCAGGGCCGGCCAGGTCTCACGCAGTTCGCGGTCAATGTTGAAGAGCGCAAACTCGGCGCGCTCGACCAGGACGATCCGGGCGGGCGCAAAACGTGCCGTCTGCCGCGCCAGTTCAGCACCGATAGAGCCGCCTGCTCCCGTCACCATCACGACTTTGCCGGCGAGAAATTGCCGCATCTCATCTTCATCGAGCCGCACAGGCTCGCGCCCCAGTAGATCTTCGATCTGCACATCGCGGATGCGGCTCACTTCGATATTGCCTTGTAAGATTTCATACAGAGCGGGGATGATGCGGACGCGGACGGAAATCTTTTCGCACAGTTCGACGATGCGGCGAATCTCCTGGCCCGGTGCCTGGGCCAGGGTGATGACCACGTGATCAATCCTGAGCTTATCAACCAGTTCCGGCAGATCACCGGTGGTGCCGAGGACGCGCACGCCGTAAATCACCGAGCCTTGTTTATTCGGATCGTCGTCAATGAAGCCTTTGACTTCGATGTCGAGATTGCCGCGACTGCGAATCTCGCGCGCCGCCAGCACGCCGGCGCGACCCGCGCCGATCAGCAGCACAGGTTTTTTCGGCAGGCTGCGCGCATAGCCCGTTTGCAATTGCTTCTCGTAACGCTCGTACAGCGCGCGGCGCAGCACGCGCACGCCGAGCGCGCCGCCGAAGGCCAGCAGCGTATCGATAACGATAATCGACAGCGGCACGCGCCATTGATGGTAGGCGATGGGCAGGCTGACGCGAATCAAGAGAATCGGCAGCAGCGCCCAGTAAGCGGCGTTGATAAAGGCGCGGACTTCGGCCATGCCGATGTAGCGCCAGATGAACGCATAGACGCCGGCCAGCGCCAGCGTGCCGAATTGAATCAGCACCACGTAAGGCAGTTGGCGCAGCCCGGCCAGCAGGTTGTCTCTGGGGATGTTGAAATCGAAGCGCAGCAGATAAGCCAGCGCGAAAGCGGCGACCAGCGTCATCATATCCATGGTGAATTGAATCCGCCGATTGAGCAGCCGTGCCCACCAGACGCGCGATCTATTTCGGATGGCCTTCGCTTCGATCATCATGAATCACAAAGCACGATTAAGCGCTCTGCCGGCGCAAAAGTGAGGACATGAGCTTTTCAAGCCGAACTGGCTCCAGCGAAATCGCCGGCAGCATAGCACAGGGTTCATCGACAAGGAAAGGACGCAAAGAAATGATAAATGATGAATAAGGAGAGGAAACGGGCGTGGGATAGTTTATAAATAATCCGGCGCAATGCGCCGACGCTTCCCTTTCCTCTGTAGTTCATCGTTCATCATTTTTCTTGTGCTCGCTCGACGACCTCGGCAAGCGCCGCGACGACTTCTTCGATATGCGCTTCGCTGAGGTTATTGTGAAACGGCAGGGCGATGGTGCGGCGCGCGATTGATTCGGTGACCGGCAGCGCGCCGCTCTCGCAGCCGAAGCGCTCGCGGATGTAAGGCTGCAAATGCACCGGCGAAAAATAGCCGCGCACCGGCACGCCGCGCGCTTCCATCTGCTGCATCACCGAGTCGCGGTCAAGGCCGTCGGCCAGCGTCACCACGTAAACAAACCAACTCATGCGCACATCGGGTTTGACCACGGGCGGGCGCACCCAATCAAACCTCGCGAGCCGTTCGCTGTAACGACGCGCCACTGCGGCGCGCTTCATTAAGAATTCTTCAAGGCGGCGAAGCTGGCTCGCGCCGAGCGCCGCCGACATCTCATCGATGCGGTAGTTATAACCCAGCCGTTCATGTTCCAGCCACGCGCCCATCTGGCCGCGTCCCTGGTTCGACAGGCTGCGGCACAACCCGGCCATCGCGTCGTCGTCGGTGACGATGATGCCGCCTTCGCCGGTCGTGATCTGCTTGTTGGGATAGAAAGCGAAGGCCGCCGCGTTGCCGAAGCGACCGAGCCTGACGCCCTTGTAACTGGCTCCCAGAGCCTCACACGAATCATCGATGAGTTTCAGGCCGTGTTGTTCGGCGATGCGCTGAAGCTCGTCCCAGTCTGCCGGATGGCCGAACACGTCGACGGCCATGATGGCGCGCGTGCGCGGCGTGATCCGCCGTTCGAGGTCTGCCGGATCGAGGTTATAGGTGTCGCGGTCGATTTCAACAAAGACCGGGGCCGCGCCTTCATAAAGAAAGGCGTTGACGCTCGCCGCAAACGTGAACGACGGCACCAGCACTTCGTCGCCAGCCCCTATGCCGAGCGCTTTGACAATCAGGTGCAGCGCCGCCGTGCCTGAGTTGACGGCGACGGCATGGCGTGTGCCGACGTAATCGGCCATCGCCCGCTCAAACTCGACGATCTTCGGGCCGAGCGCCAGCCGCCCTGTGCGCAAGACGCCGAGCACCGCTTCGATGTCCGCGTCGTCGAGATCGGCAGACGCCATCGGGATTCGCTCTTTCATCAGCCTTCTCCGCATCCCCATCTTGCTGGAACGCCGACCGCCGTAGCCTTAGCCGGAATATCTTTGACGACCGCCGCGCCCGCGCCGACGGTCGCCCATTCGCCGACCGTGCAGCCGGGAATGATCGACGCGCCGATGCCAATGAAAGCGCCGCGATCAATCCGCACGCCGCCCGCCAGATGCGTTCCCGGCGCAATGTGAACAAAATCACCAATGAGGCAATCATGGTCAACGGTGGCGGCGGTGTTGATGACGGCATGCGCACCGATGACCGTATCAGGCTGAACGACTGCGCCGGCAAAGACGACCGTTCCCGCGCCGAGCCTCACCGATTGATGCACACAGGTTTGTGGATGAATGACAGTGATCCACTCAACATCGGGCAACTGGTTTTGCACGGCTTCGGCCAGGCGCATTCGCGCGGCGTTGTTGCCGACGGCGATAACCGCGTGGCGATAGCTTGACCTGACAAATTCGGCCAGCGTGCCGCGAACCTCGACGCCAAGCAGCACGCTTCCATGCTTCGCCACGTCGTCATCGAAAATCGCGGCGACCGCCAGACCTGCCGCCTGCAATGTAGCGATGACCACTTTCGCATGGCCGCCGCCGCCGAGCACGGCGACCGTCACGCCAAGATTGGCGCTCAACGGTCTTTCCTTTCCGAGCCGAGGAAGAACGGCATGGTCGCGTGGCCTTCGGCGCTGATGCCCTGGCGTCGGATGAGCCTGATCAAAGTCAGCGCGAGTATCTTCAAATCGAGCCAGAAACTCACGCGGTCGACATACCACACATCGAGCTTAAATTTGTCTTCCCAGGCGAGCGCATTGCGCCCGTTGATCTGCGCCCAGCCGGTCAGCCCCGGCTTGACCTCGTGCCGCCGCGCCTGTTCGGGCGTGTAGCGCTCCAGATACTCCATCAGCAGCGGACGCGGGCCGACGAGACTCATTTCGCCCTTGAGAACCTTGAAGAGTTCCGGCAGTTCATCAAGACTGGTGGCGCGCAGGAATCTGCCGAAGCGCGTCAAGCGCTCGGCGTCCGGCAGCCAATGGCCTTCGGCGTCGCGCGCCTCGGTCATGGTGCGAAACTTCCACATCGTAAAGGCACGCCCATTGATGCCGGGCCGCCGCTGGCGAAACAAGATGGGCGAACCCAGTTTCCCGCGCACCAGCAAGGCGAGCACCAGAAACAGCGGCGACAGGACGACCAGCGCCGGCAGCGTCAGCGATAAATCGAGCAATCGCTTGCCGGCGCGTCTGTAAGAAAACATACTGAATCGCGAATGCCGGTCTGCCGTCAAACGACTGAGCAGGGCGACGAAATCATTCGCTTGCTGCCGGCGGTCGAAATGCTCGACAACGTAAGCCCGCGCCCGGCGGCCCATCTCGGCGGCGCGGCGGCGGTCGGCGCTCAACGCCAGCACCGCCTCGGCGAGTGCCCGATCATCGCCCGGCGGTACGCAGACGCCGGCGCGCGCCGCTTCAACGACCTGGCGAATACAGCCGTCAATGGCAAGCACGGTCGGGCGGCCCGCCGCCATGTAATCGAAGACCTTGTTGGGATAGGTCGTGCGGAACATGGGGATGTCTTTGAGCGTCGCCACACAGGCGTCGCTCGCCGCCAACCAGCCGGGCATTTCTGATTTCGGGCGCGCGCCAACAAAAGTGATATTAGCCACATTCAGTTCGCGGGCGCGGGATTCGAGACGGGCGCGCTCTTTGCCGTCGCCGATCAGCAAGAAATGAATCGGCGGATGCTCATCGAGCCGTGCGGCAGCCCGCAGAATCGTTTCGATGTCGTTGGCCAGCCCAAGCGCGCCCGCATAAGTGACGACGAATTTATCCGTCAAGCCGTGCGCTTCACGCAGTCCTTCCGCTCTGGCAGCGGGATCAAACAGGCTGGCGTCAACGCCGTTGGCAATCAAGCTGATCTTGTCGGGCCGCACGCCTTTCATGATGAGGTAGTCGCGGTAAGCCGGCGAATTGACCAGCAAGTGCGCGGCGCGGGCGTAGAGAAATCGCTCAAGCCAGCGCGACAAACGGATGAGCGCCGGGTTGCGCAGCACGCCCAGATCTATGGCAAATTCCGGCCACAGGTCGCGGATTTCCAACAGCCAGGGGCGGCGGCGCAAACGCGCCACCAGCCATGCCGACAGCGCCTGAAAAATAGGCGGCGACGTGCCCATCACCAGATCAATCCGACCGGCACGCCACGCGGCGCGAATCGACGTCAGCATGAAACTCAGGAACGACACCATGCGCCAGACGAAGCTGCGATGCAGCGATGGATAGGTGTAGGCGCGCAGCACTCGCAGGCCAGCGAAATTCTGTTCGCTGATTCCCTTTTCTGCGGCAGCGGCGCGCTGCCCTGTCAGATAGCTGATGTCGCTCGCGACGATGGTGAAATCAATTCCTTGTTCAATGGCACGTTTTGCCAGTTCGTAATGCCGCGTGCCGCCCGCTTCATCGGGCGCGACGAATGCTTGATGAATCAACACGACGCGCATCAACGCATCTCCAGGCGATCTTGCACCGCGCCGTCAAGAAAAGCTGATGTAATTAATCTCTCACTCGCGTTTGTCTCAAGCTGGATGCGCGCGCGCCAGCCGTTTGATTCGATGCCGAGCGACGAGGTGTCCCGCAACACGCGGTACTCATCCGGCGCAAAGACAGTGACGAATTTTGCAGTCGCCGTGCGCTGCTCGAAATCAACCGACAGCGCGGGTTCACGATTGAAATAATATACCGAGCGCCAGCCGCGCGCGCTGCGGCGTGGAGCGCGCGCAATCGTCGAACGGCCTTCGCCCGACAGATAGATCAAGCGCGCCGAGTAAGCGCCTGCCGCCGCATGCAGCGTCAGGCGTTGTTGCGCCTCATCCCACTCAAACGGCAGGTCGGCAAACAGCCAGTGCAAACGGTAATCGTGATCTGCCTGGCTGCTTAACTGGTCGACGACGAGCCAGCATTCATCGCCGGCTCGCAAGACGGCTCGCCGATGCGTCACCGGCGCGGGCAAGCGATGGTAGCCATCGTGCTCGCCTTGCCAGTAAACCAGATGGCCGCCCGCCGAGCGTTCGTAAGTTTTCATACAACCGCGCAGCCACGGCAGCCAGAGGAATTTTCCGGCGCGCTCCATCTGATCCGAGCCATCTACGGTCACGGTATTGTGATAAGCCGTGCGCGCCAGTTCATGGTTCCAAGGCGCAGGCGCGTTGTAGCTGAAGGTGCCGGCATCCAGCGCGATATTCTCGCCGCGCCACCACAGATCAACGTGGAGCATGTCGGCCTGCGCCGGGCGATCTGTGAAGCTCGCGGCGCGCGTGAAAACAAATCCGGCGGGCGAACGCAATGTGTAATATCCGCCACATTCAGCTTGCAAGTCGGCGCGCGGCGGCGGAGCCACGGGGGCGGCCAGGGCTTGCGGCCCGAACAGCCAGAGCAAATCTTCATCCCAAGCGCCCGCCGCGTAAAGGCGCGCTTGATGAATGAAGTAATGCGTCGCCTGCGCCACCGGGCGAAAATCTTGATAGTCACAATTGTTCAGCGGCAACACCAGCGCGCCGTCGTTGTGGCCATAATTGGGCACGCGCCCGCTCGTTTCGGTCTGCAATTGATAAACCAGGTCGCCGGCTCGGCCAACCCGGCGGCGCAATTCATCGCTGAACGGATCGTGCAGAATCTCGCCAAGGCGCAGCGCCCACAGGTAATCGTGCAGCATCAAGCGATGATAATTCATCGAATGCTGCGCGAACGCGCCGTCGTCATAGATTAACTCGCGCCCTGTGCGTTCAAGCGCGCGGCGACCTATCTGATGCCAACCATCTGCCGCTTTGAATTCAGGAAAGAGCGCGCCGACGGTGTAGAGGCCGGCGGCTTCGCTGATGCCGTGATTGTTGCGCTGGCTGAGGGCGTAATCCAGGTTGGCAGCGATGCGCTCAGCCGACACGGCAATCATCTCGGCAAGCTGGGCAACGCGCGCCGCAGTCGTCGACGGCGCATCGAGAAAGGCATAAAGCGCGAAACACCATGCCATCACGCGAAAGGCCGTCTCCTGGCCGCATTTCCAGTTCGGCCCCTGCTGCGGCGGATTCTTCGCGCGCCAATCTTCGACCGCGCTCCAGAACGACTCAATGTAAGATTCATTACCCGTGCGCCAGTAAGCGCGACCGAGCCCGTAGGCGAAGCCAAAGCGCGACGGCTCCCAGATGATCTTGATGTCGCCGCCATCGAAATCATTGATCTGGCTCCAGTGGCGGTCGGCGGAAATGCGCTCGCCAGTGAAAGGATTCTTGTGCCAGTCGGGAGGAAAACTGGTTTGCGCCGTCGTGTGGTCAAAGTAACGCAAGCAGCCTTCGGCCAGTTGCTCGGCGATCACGCGCGGCGTCATCTCTGCCTGATCATCCCACGCCGCGAAGAAAGGTTGATAACGCTTGCGGTCGGCGGTTGAAAAGAAGAATGGCGGCGCTTCATGTTTTCTGTAATCGAGATAACTTTGCGGCTGAGCAAGCGCGGCGTTCTGCAAAAGACTTGCCAGCGGCTGCGCCTCCCACGATTGCGCGGGCAAGCGCCGCCTGAGCGCGCCGGTTCGCAACCGCGCTGCGTAACCGACACGATAGGCCAGCCATTGCGGCCCGAAGTGTCGCCAGAGTTGATGAATGCGTTTAACCCTATTCAGCATGCCGCAGCCCTGTTGGGTTAAGGGGTTGATAGGCTCGCGCCAGTTAACTGGCCACTTGAAAGCTCCGAGACGACCAAACGCAATTTGCCGGTGCGCGATCTTTCCAGCCGTTCAACATACTCGAAGGCTACTTCGGTGTCATCACCAACCCGCTTACGGGTTTCTGCCAGCAGTTGCCGCTCATCGGAGTCTGTGTAGCCTTCGCCACAAACAATACGAATGATGATGCCATCGAGACGATTTTGATAAATCTGCGCCTCGCGTATGTTGATCATATCCTTAAAAATATGATCCAGCCGGCCCAATCGTGCGCCATTCTTGAGCAGTACATAATCTTCCAGGCGGCCATCCAGTTCGGTGACCGTACGACCCGCTCGCCCGCACGAACAGGTTTCTCCCAATGCGCTCACCGTATCCTGAACGTCATAGCGAAGCAGCGGCGTGGCGGGATTAGTGAAATTCGTGCCAACAATTTTATAGCCCGCACCGCCGGGATTGGGAACCAGTTCCACCGCCGCAAAATCTTCATCGATATGCAGCGTGCCGCGCTCGCATTCTGAAATGTTGGCTACGGCTTCGGCCATTCCATAATGCTGTTTAGGTCGAACGCCAAACGCCCGTTCGATCAAATCCGCCTGTTGCAGCAAAAGATTCTCCGCGCCTGTGGTAATCCATTTTGGCTGATAACCGATCTGCTCCTTCGATTCGAGAACATAGGCCGCCAACAGCGCCAGCATCGAAGGATAGCCGTGTAACCAGGGAGGTTGTTTGCGCCGAAGCTCCTGTATATAAGCCGGTAGATTTGCCCGGCTCAAGTGATAACCGCTGAACAGAATTTGCCTGCCGGGATAATTGTAACGCCAGAAGGGCGGGCCGCTCTGCGGCAGCGGCACGACCGAGCGCCCGCCGAAATAGCCGCACCAGGTTTCCGGTTCAATCCCATGCCAGCGCCGGTATCGCCACCATATCGCCCATTGTTGCTGCACCGCCTGCCGGGTTATTGCAAAGCGCAATCCGCCGCCGGTTGTCCCGCTGGTGTGCGCCAAAAGCTGTTCGCTGATCGGCACCGATTCACTAATCAATTCGGCCAGGCACGGCTGTATCTCTGCCTTGGTGAGAACCGGCAACTGCTGCAAATCTTCAAGCGTCCGAATGTCGTCAGGAGAAACGCCCCATTCAAGAAACTTGCGCCGATAATAGGGCACGGTTTGCGCGCAATGCCGTATAAAGCTGCGCAGCCGCTGGTTTCTGTAATCGTTCATACGTTCGGCAGACCACGCCGAACGGCTCTCGGTTTCGCGCAGCACATTCGCAAAGTCGCCGCCAAAACGATCTCGTCTGATGCGCCAGCCTTGCAGATTACAAACCGCGTTCTGCAACAGAATCGGTAGTCTCAGGTATAGCGCTTCTGAATTGGTCATTCTCGGAATCTTCCGCGCCAGCCGTGCGCTCAATGCGGCCACGCCAGCCGAAATGCGGCGCGAAATGCAAGGTCGCCGCGTCGGCAATCGCGCCGATTGCGCCATTCCAATCCGCCTTATTGCTGATGATCTGCACGTCGCGCCACGCCCACTCCGTCAAACGAAAGTCGCGGCAAGCAAACGCCTGGCGGATGATGGGCAGGCGTTCCGGGTCAAAGCCCATCAGCACAGCGCAAGCGGCGTCAACGCTTGCCGGATGTATGCCGAAGACGATGAGGCCGGCGCGCGCCGGATCGGGATTCATCGGCCCATTCCCTTCACCGGCGATCAGGCCGTCGACCAGCGCGAAATGGCGTTTGCGGGTTTGCGGCGCGGCAGGGCGCAGCGTGCCATCGGCGTTGCCATATAAAATCAGCTTGTTGAGATCGAGACACATACGCCAGACGGTATCGTTGCCATGCCAGTTGCCGCTGCGAATCACGCTTTCCGTATCGCCAAAAATATGTGTGCCGACACGCCGCGCCTTGCGGTGCAGCCATGTGCCGATGCCGGGCAATTTGAGCGACAGTCGTTGCAACCGCGCCACGATGCGGCGTTCAACTCGGTGGCGGGCGTCCGGGTTCGGGTGCTCGTCACCGCCGCCGGCAGGCGGGCCTTCCGTATGATGCGGCAGCCAGTTCTTGTCGGCATTGACGCCGACCAGATTCTTCAAGCTCACCGTGATGCCGGCTTTCTTGTGGGTTTTGAGCTTGGGCAGATTGAAAATGACATCGCACTTAATGGCGCAACCGGCAATCAGGTACTCATGGCGGCCATCGGTGTGATGGTAATTAACCTCACAGGCATCATAATCCGCGCCGTAGTAATGCCCTGCGCCTCGGTGATCAACAAACTCGCTGGCGGTATGGAGATCGAAGGCGACGTTGCCGTAAGGGTTATCGGGCAAGCGCCGGCGGTCGACGATCACGCCATCGTGGTTCGTCCATTCTTCGCGCCGCAGATCGATCAACTCAAAGTCGAATCCTTGCGCGTGATAGAAATTACCAATCGCCTGTAGGCCAAGCCGGTCGACGATGGCGGTGAATGAAGAATCGCTCTGCGGCGCATCGGCGATAATCACGCGACCGCGACCTGCGAGCGCTTTGTAAACGTAATCGGCGACGGCGCGAATGACGCTGCCATGCGTCAACACGTATTGCCAGCCGTCAGGGTCGCGCGGGTGCGACTCTTTGACGAGGTTCGGCTTGAGCAGCACGGTTTCGCCGGGCCGTATCAGTTCGCCGAGCGGATTCCACTGCGGCGTGTCGAAGCGCGCGCGGTCAAGACCGGCTTCGCCAAGGCATGCGCGCACGCTGTCGTAGGCGATGTTTGGTTCCGCACCGATTTCGGCAAAGGCGTATTCAGGATAGCGCGTCTGCGGATGAAACGGCGGCGACTTCGGATAGACCGCTTCAGCCGCCTTGTAGGCAATGACCGTTTGCTCATCCATGTTCAATTCCCGGCGATCAATTCCCTGCCGCCTGTCGCTTGCGTTCGATGAGATCACCATAAAACGCCTCGGCGCGTTGCATGACGCTGTGGTATTCGGCGCGTTCGGCAATTAATTGTAGATTGCGCTCGCGGGCCGCTTGTCTTAGCGGCTCGTCGTCGAGGGCGCGAATCATCGCGCCAGCCAGCGACTCAACGCTTGTCGCATCGCAGAGCAGGCCGTTCACCTCATCATCAATCCATTCACGGATGGACTGTATTCCGCCGGCAACCGGAAAGCAGCCGCAAGCCATCGCTTCAAGCAAGGTGTTCGGCGTGCCGTCGTGCAGGCTCGGCGAGACGGCGACATGGGCCAGGCGAAACAGTTCGGCCATCTCGTCGCGCGCCACTGCCGGCAACAAGCGGACGTTTTCTGCAATGCCGAATTGTTTCACCCATTTTGCGGCGAGCGCATTGTTTTGTAAGGCAACACACAAAAACAGAGCTTTCGGATGCTTGTTCAAAACTTGCGGTATGGCGGCAAAAAAAACGTCGTTGCGCACGTAACCACGAAAGCCGCGCGGGTTGATGATCACCGGCGCGTCTTCTGCAATATTGAGTTGCCGGCGTAGCGCCTCATCCGCTACGGCAGGATGGAAGCGCGTCAGTTGAATGCCGCCGGCTCCGGGCAGCACAGCGGCGGGTTTTGCAGCATCAAAGCCCCAGGCTTCAATCGCCATCGCCAGGTCGCGGCGGCAGTCGGTGTGCAGCGCGTCGGCACGCGCGAGCGCCCGCCGCGTCTGCCGTGCGATCAAGGGATTATCGGGCGCGCAGAGGGTGAAATCATTGCCCCACACGGAGATCAATAATGGCAAAGACGGCGGCGCGGCTTTCGCTGCCAGTATGCCTTCAAACGGAATACGCATGGCGTGCACGAGGTCGGGCGCAAGTTGCGCGAGCAGTGCTCTCGCAGGCTCGATGTGACGATGCAACTCGACCGCCGTGATGCGCAAATGCGCCTTCAGCGAAAGGCCCGCAAGCAGACCGCTGCGGCGTGCGCGCAAGGCTGCGGCGATTGGCGATGCCGCGCCGCCCGCCTGCCCGCCGGTTTGTGCGACACCAGCCAGACGTGAAAAGGCGAAAGGCAGGTGATGCAGTGACGCGCCCGGAAAAGAATCTGCCGCGCAAGGGTAGGTTGAGATAATCTGCACTTCATACGGACGGGCGATGAAGTGGGCGATCCAGTTGCGGGCAATCGGGCTGCGCGCGTCGGCGATGAAACAGATTCTCAACGTCCCAGGGCCTCAAAGAGCGCCGGCGCAAGCCAGGGCGCGACTGGCTTGTCGCTGGTGATGCCGGTCATGTGCTTGAGGCAGGCGATCAGGTAGCGCGCGGCGATGTCGGCAGCCAGGCTCTCACCCGTGACGCGAGCCAGGCGGCGCATGGCGCGGCGTTCTTCGTCTGATTGATTACAAAACCGGCGCAAGCAATCGCGCAATGCCTGCACGTCTTCGCTGCTGAAGACATAGCCGCTGACGGCGTGGCGAATCAGGTCACTTGCGCCGCAGGCATTCGACGCAATGACCGGCACGCCAACCGCAAGCGCTTCGTTAATCACCATGCCCCAGCCGTCCCAGCGCGACGGCAGCACCAGCAGGTCGGCGGCGGCGATGTGCGATTGCACCTGTTCGGCAGGCATCGCGCCGGTAAAAGCGATGCGACCTTGAATACCGGCGGCAGCGGCTTGCGCGGCGAGCGCGGCGCGTTGATCGCCGTCGCCGATCAAGGTCAAGTGCAAGCCGGCATATTCAGCAAATAGCGGGCGCAGGGCGTCAAGCAAAAGGTCTACGCCTTTGCGATGAATCAACTGCCCGACGAAGATCATTTCGGTTTGCGCCGCGTTCGCCGTTTCGCCGGTGAGCTTTGTAGAATCGGGCAGCGCGCGAAAATAACCGAAAGGATAGACGCGCTCGCCGGGGCAGCCGAGTTCACGATAAAAATCGGCGGCGAAGTGCGAAATGGCAAGAATGCCGGCGGCGCTGCGGGCAATCCACTGGCCGAAGGTGGCGCGCAGTCGTCGCCCGGCGGCGGATCGCCGTTGCGGGTTATTCAGTCCTTCCGAATGAATGACGAAGCGGCTGCCCATCAGGTTTAAGGCGGTGAGCGCCGACGCGAATGCCGGCTCGGCCCAGATGCCGTTGACGATATGCAGCCGATGGCGCTCGCGACGCGCCAGGTTGGCCGCTTCCAGAAGCGCGTGAGGGCTTCTCAGCGTGCGGTGCCTGTACTGCCGCGCGCCCGCATTCCAGCCAAGTTGCTTTCGATCTGCGGACAATTCTTTAGCGAAGACGACCCGTAGCTCGACCTCAGACGAAGCCGCCAGACTGGTGAATAAATCGTCCTGATGAAACGACGGCATGTTCATCCAGATGGTCAGCGGCAGCATAGTAGGTTTTGTTACTTTATCGAACAGGCTGCGAAAGACCTGATGGCCTTAGTGCATGGCAGAGTTGGGCAATTCCGGCGCGGCATAAGCCGAAAGGGCCTGCTTTTTCTTTCTCGACGGCAGAACGTAATGCATCAGAATGAGGATCATCAGCGGCATCATGTTAACCCAGGTGAAGATGACGATTGAGACCAGGCCGTCGCGATAAACTTGTATGAGGTTGCAGGCGATTAAGAGATAAGCCAGCCGCGCAATCGTGAAATAATTGCGGCGATAGGCGCGAAAGTAGACACGGCCTAGAATGTAGGCCAGCAGCATCGGAATGATGACAATGCCGGCATAGCCGAAATTGGCGTAAGCTTCGCCAAGAAACGTGACGATCATGCCGAGTTCGCCCATCGGTCGCCAGGGCTTGGAAATATCATGAAGATAATCGGCAAGGCCGGGCTTTTCGGGCCACCACTGTCGCGGGATGGGCAAGGTGATGAGCGGCAGATAGGTCGCGCCGTAATAAAAAGAGTCGACATCGTCCACCAACGACAAGGCGCAGGCAAATTGATCGAGAAATTGTTGATCGGGCGCTTTGGCGGCCAGCGCCGTGGTGACGCTCTCCGTCGACATGATGACAATCTCATCGACTGACTCGCCTTCCTGCGCCATCTTGCCGATGCCCTTGAGCGGGAAAAAGATCAGCAACAGCGCTAACAACGCCATTGACATATACAGCGGCGGCCAGCGCAGTTTGCGCCGGTCAAGGAAAATCTGAATCAGCAGGAGCGCCGGTAGTAGAACACGAAACCGATGGTAGCCCTGATAGGCCATGATCAACAGATAGAGACTCATCGGCAGCATCAGCCACCAGCGAAAGCCGTACCAGTAAATCAGCGCCAGCAGCGCCAGCCCCGCCCACACCTGCATGATGAAAAAATAATTCGAGGTCTGCCACTCGCCCTGCTCGCGCGCGTCTATCACCGCCGATAGGCCGGGGATGTTGGCGAACATCAACAGGCCGATGATGCCGAGCGGAAAGGCGACGGCGACGACAATCCAGATGTAGCGCAGCGACAGGTTCGGCTCGCCTTCGGTGAGCAATTCGGGGGCGCGGCGGATCTTTTTCAGATCATCGGCAGAGGCTTTGATCCAGGCAATAGTCATGACGGCAAGCGCCAAATCGCCCAGCAGCGCCGCCCGAACGATTTCGCTGTGGGTGACGGCTTCGATATATCCCTGGTACTCGCTGAACAGCGTCTCGGCACCGAAGAGCAAACCAAACAGCCGAATCGTGAAGGTATAGAGATGAAAAAAGAGGTAGATCGTCCCCGGATGCGAATGCGACAACCGGCCATAACGCAGCAACAACGCGATGCATACGACAACCGTTGACACGTCCGCGAACAAGGCTATGGGAATGTCTATTCCTGATAAATGATCGAACACGACTGCTTCCTTGAGGCTTGCGAATCTGCCGCCGTCAGAGAGATTCTTTCAGCATGGCTTCGGCCTTCGCGCCGTCGCGCAAAAACATCTGCACGGTCTCCTTGCTGTATGGATGCACCAGCATGCCTTCGAGCAGATGCGGCAAGACGGTGACGATGTGCGCGCCGGCTTCGAGCCATTCGATGACGTTGAGAATCTCGCGCGTCGAGCCAACGATGATCTGTGAAGGCAAATTGAAACTGTCCAACAGCCGGCGCAGGCGGCTGATCTCGCCGCAGGCATTGTAGCCCATGTTATTGACGCGCCCGCCGAAGATCGACACGTAAGTTGCGCCTGCCATCGCCGCCAGAAAACATTGCTGCGCGCTCATCATCGACGTGACGTTGACGCGGATATGATGAACGGTTTCAAGATCGTGGATGATCTCCATGTTTTCAAGCTCGCCTTCCGGCCCATGAACAGTGATCTTCACCACAAGATTCTCGGCCCAGCCGGCGAAGGTCTGCGCCTGGTCGATCATCTTAGCCGGATCGTTGGTCGTCACTTCTACCGACAGCGGCAGCGGCGCAATCAAGCTGGCGATCTCTTTGGCGCGCGCTTCAAGTTCGCGCAATCCGCCTTTGAAGCCCTGGTTCAACAGAATCGTCGGATTGGTCGTCACGCCGCGCATAATCCCCATGCGATGAAACCGCTTGATCTCTTGCAAGTCGGCGGTGTCGAGAAATATCGGCATAGTCAGCGTCCCCTTCCCCTTGCGATCAGCCGATGGACTCCCACTTCATCTCTGAAGTCCTGAGCTGCGGATGCGAAACCAGTAGATGCCAGACGACGGCTTGAAACGCTTCGGTGTGCGCCGTCACCGTCGCCTGATTGATGACCGGGATGAGCACGCAGGCGTCGGCGACACTTGCGGTGTAGCCGCCGTCGCGCCCGACGACGCCGCAGATGGTCGCGCCGACGCGCTTCGCCTCCTGTAAGGCGCGCACGAGATTGGCGCTGACCTGCTTTTCAAGATTGCCGCCGCCTACCGAAAACACCATCACCATGTCGCGGGCGCTCAGGCGGCTGCCGCGCAACCAGTTGGCAAACGAACTCTCCCAGCCGTCATCGTTGATCCGCGCGGTCAGTTCCGAGACATTATCGGTCGGCGTGTAGGCTTCGATGCCGCAGATTTTGCGAAAGTCGTTGACCGCATGCGAAGCGTGTCCGGCACCGCCGCCGACTCCCAGAATAAACAGCCGCCCGCCGCTTTCACGCAAAGCCACCAGCCGCTCAAGGGTACGGGCAATCGCTTCGAGATCGATCTTGCTGAGAATTTCTGTAGCTTCGGCCACATATTGACGAACGTAATCCACTTCACTCTCCAATCAGCCTACGGCGCAAGGCATTTCAAAGCGAATTGCTGCGCCCAATCCCGGTCGCCCATTTCAAGGCGACGGATCACCAAGGCCGCTTCTTGCAAATCGCCGACGAGGTAATCAGGCCAGGCGTTGTGCGCCGCGAGGCTGTCGCAGTGATAGCATTTACGGCTGTTGACAAACAGCGTCGTGGCCTTGACGGCGCAGCCGGCGGCGATGTCGGTGACCCCATCGCCGATCATAAAGGAGCCTGACAGATCAATCTGCCAATCCCGCGCCGCCTGCCTGAGCAAACCGGGTTGCGGCTTACGACAATCGCAAGCCGCGCGGTATTCGTCAAGCACGGCATCGGGATGGTGCAGACAATGATAGACGGCATCAAGATGGCCGCCGCCGGCTTTGATGTCGACCCTCATCTTGCATTCGATGGCCGCAAGCAGCGGGGCGGTGAACTTGCCTTTCGCAATCCCCGGCTGATTCGACACGACGATGACGAGCAATCCCAGACGGTTCAATTCGGCAATCGCCGGGCCTACGCCGGGCAGCAATTCAAACTGTTCAGGATTGGCAGGCGAATCGACGGTGCCGAATTCCGGGTGCAAAAACATCCGGTTAATCACGCCATCGCGGTCTAAGAACGCCGCCCGCCTCAAGGCCAGCATCAGAAATTCACCAGCACCTTAGCGCCTTCGTAATCGAAATCATAAGGCATTTCGCGCAAGCCCTCTTGAGCGAGCGCCCGGCGCACGCCCGCCTTGCTGGCCGGCGGGCAGTAGAACATGAAGAAGCCGCCGCCGCCTGCGCCCATGATCTTGCCGCCCAGCCCGCCGCCGCTTTTCACCATCTCGTAGCAGCGATCAAGATTGGCATCGCTGATCTTGCTCGAACGCCGTTTCTTGTTCTGCCAGTGTTCATCAAGCAACCTTCCGAAGCCTTCAAGGTCGCCGGTTTCGAGCGCTTCTTTGACCTGATAGCCCAGTTCTTTCGTGCGATGCAGGCTGTCGATGACGCTCGACTCGCCGCGCCCTGTGTCCTGTCGTTGAGCCTCCAAAATCTCGCTGCTTGAGCGCGTCTGGCCAGTGTAAAACAACAGCACGTGATTGCGGAACTCTTCGACGGCGGTGATCGAGATGTCGAGCGGGCTGACTTTCACGCGCCCATCCCGATCAATGTCGAGACAGGTGAAGCCGCCGAACGCTGCGAGATAAGGATCCTGCTTGCCAGCCGGATGGCCGGCGATCTCCATCTCGATGTGACAGGCCATTTCGGCCAACGCTTGCGTCGGTATCCGCTCGCGCTTCAAATCGTGCAGCGCGGTCAGCAAAGCCACCAGATAAGTTCCCGATGAACCGAGGCCGGTGCCTGCGGGCACGTCGGCCATTGAAGCGATCTCCAGGCTGCCGCTCAGATTCAATAACTTCAGCGCCGGGCGCACCAGATCATGCTCGATCTCATCAGGCGAAGTCGCTTGCTCGTAGCGCGAATACTTCAAACGAATAAAGTCGTCAGCCGCCGGGCGATTGACGTAAATGTAAAGATACTTGTTGACCGCCGCGCTCAGAATGAAGCCGCCGTGCTTTTGGTAATAAGACGGCAGATCGGTGCCGCCGCCGCCCAATGAAATGCGATACGGCGCTCGCGCCAGGATCATGCGCTCTCCTTTGTAGCCGAGGCTACAGACCGCCCGCCGAGCGCAGATTGCACGCTCTGGTAATCGGCCAGCGTATCGATCCACCAGAGATGTTCATCTTCAGCCATGCGATAGCCGTAAATCGCTTCGCCTTGTTCAAGCAACCCTGGGAACAGATCGCGTCCGAAATCCGCCGGCCCCTCGCCTGCGATTGCTTCCAGCACACGCGGTTCGAGCACCAGCAGGCCGGCGCTGACCCAGTGCGAAAAGATTTGCTCGGCGCGCGGCTTTTCCAAAAAGCGCCGAACGCGGTCATGATCATCAAGCTCGACGATGCCGCTCTGCGTCGGGTCATCGCGGTGATGCAAAGCGATGGTTGCCACCCCCTGGCGCGCGGCGTGCAGTTGCCAGAGACGGTCGAGACGGCAATCGCTCAGGTTGTCGCCGTACCAGACGAAGAACGGCGCATCGAAAACCTCGGCGACCTGCTTGACCGCGCCGGCGGTGCCCCGCAGTTCGGGTTCAAACGAATAAGTAAGATGGATTCCAAAGCGACCGCCATCACCAAAGTGCGCGGTGATGCTCTGCGGTTGATAGTGCAGATTGATGACGATCTCCGTGACGCCGTAACTTTTCAGCCGCTCAATGTTATGTTCGAGAATCGGCTTGCCGGCAATCTCCACCATGCACTTTGAAAGCCTATCGGTGAGCGGGCGCAAGCGTGTGCCTTTGCCAGCGGCAAGCAGCATCGCTTTTGTCGGCATCGGGCACGACTCTGACATCAACCGCTCTCCACCTGCCGCACGACGCCCTGCTCGCGCATCACGCGCTCGGCCTCTTCGAGATAGGCTTGCGTCCCTTGCTGTTCGCGCATCCACGCGACATATTCGCGGACGTTCTGTTCAACAGGAATCATGGGTTGCCAGCCTAATTGATTGAGTCGCGCGTTATCTGAAATCGTGTGGCGCGTATCGCCGAGCCGGAATTCGCCGGGAACCAGCGGCGTCAGGCTGACGCCGAATTCGCGAATCATGATTTCGGCAAACTCCAACACGGTCACAGCGCGACCGCCGCCGGCGTTGAAGACGCCAAAGTTGGCGCGCTCGTCTTCCATCACCAGCAGGTTGGCGCGGGCGATGTCCTGGACGTTCACGTAATCACGCAATTGCCTGCCGTCTTCATAACAGATGGGCGGCAAGTTATGCAGCAAGCGCAAAGCGAATCGCCGCGCGATGCCTGAATAGGCGTTGTAGAACGAATTGCGCGTTCCCTGTACATAGGTGTAACGCATGCAGGCCGTCGCAATGCCGTAACGACGCCCGATATGGGTTGCCAGCAACTCGATGGCATACTTCGAGATGGCATAAGCATTGTGCGGATGAACAGTGTTTTCGTCAATCAACAGCGGCAGCATCTCTGCCCTGCACATCGGGCACTTGACTTCCCAATCGCCGCGCCGCAGTTGCTCAAGCGAACGCGATTCGGGATGAATGACGCCGTGCTCTGCACATTGGTAGCGCCCTTCGCCGGCAACCGCTTGCGACGACGCAAAGACGATCTTCTCAACCGGAAGACGTTTTTCGATGATCAACTCGAACAGCAAGGCCGAGCTTTCAGCATTGGTATGAATGAAGCTGCTGAAGTCGGGCAGATAATCTTGATAGGCGGCCAGGTGGATGACGCGCTGCACGCCGGCAAGCGCGCGTTCCAGATCAGCGCGGTTGGCAACGTCGCCCTCGATGAACTCAGTTTCGCGCGGCAAGTAGGCGGGCTTGCCGCGCGGATGGACGCGCGCTTGCAGGTTGTCGAGAATGCGTACCTCATAGCCGCGTTCAAGCAGCAGATCGACCGTGTGCGAGCCGATGAATCCAGCGCCGCCCGTTACCAAAACTTTTCCTTTCACGCAACCTCCAAGTTACCTGGCGATGCTACCCTTCGGTCAGATGAGGAGCGCTCCGGCAACGGCGACGATTGCCACACATGGTATACGCGCTCGGCGAAGCGGCGGCGATAATCCGCTTGTGTGAGATGGGTGACACTGGCTCTAGCGCGCTCGCCCATCTGGATGGCTTCCTGTGGATGATCGTAAATCCATGCCAGCTTTTCGCAAATGGCCTCGACATCGCGTATCGGCACAATGAAGCCGGTGACGCCGTCTTCGATCAAATCCGGCCCGGCGCAATGCGGCGTCGTAATCACCGGCAATCCCGAAGCCATGGCTTCGATGAGGTTGCGGCCAAAGCCTTCGATCAGCGTCGGAAAAACATGAACGTGGCAGCGTCCCATCACCCTGGCCAATTCCGATCTTGCGATGTGGCCCAGACGCCGCACGCGAATGCGCTTCTCATAAAGCGCCACGGCATCCGTGCCGTAAGGATAACCGGCCAGCACCAGTTCCAGGCCCGGCACAGGCTCGCGTGCCAGCGCTTCGAGCAGATAGCCGATGCCTTTCGTCTGGGTGTAGGAACTCGCCCAGACGACCGAGAACTGTTCAAACTTGTCTGCCGAAGGCGCAAAGACCGATTGATCGACGCCGTAAGGCTCGACGATGATTCGGCTCGCCTCAACACCCGCCTCAATCAATGATTGTTTGGTAAACCTGCTGGCGCAAAAAATGGCGTCGGCCAGACGGCGTTCTTCACGCCGCCGTTCGAGTTCGCCTTCGGGAAAATAGTTGTAGCGCAGCGTGTCGGCAAGCTGTGGGAAGAGTCGCGCTTCCTCATCCAGCAGCATGGTCGCTTTTTCAGCACAGGCAATCGGTTGATAGAGCACACGCGGGATGCCTAATTTCGCGGCGCGCTGAAAGGTGAACAAGCTCGCTGATTCGTAGCCGAAGGCGAGATTGCCAAACTGCAACAGATGTGCGGCGACCCATCTATCGAATTGCAGGTTGTGCCAGAAGACCCAGCGATAGCGCGCCGCATTGCTGCGCGCCCGGCTCAAGCCGATCTTGGTCAGCACCGCCGGCAGCAATCGCGTGCGGACTTGCCTGGCGTTGATCGGCGGATGATAGCGCTTGCGCAGGTATGTTTTGACGCGCCCATCGGGCAGCCATTTGAACTTTGGGCTGCCGAGATCGGCGTAATAATCTACGGCCATAGTGCCTAACCAGCCGCGCTCTTGCAGAGCCAGGCTCTGTTCGAATATGCCCATAGGCGAGGGCGAAAAGACGACGGTGCGCAACCCCTCTTGCGGGTTTTTCAGAGTCGTCGAATTCATGTCAATCAAGCGATACACCAAGATGACGCGCCAGGCGTTCTCGACTGGCATCGCTCAATTCGAGAATGCCGAACGAAGTTCCCTGAAGGATGCCAACGCCGGTATCTTTGATCTCGTGTAAAAATTGCGTTACCCCCCAGGCATCTTCGGGGTCGGCGAGAAAATCATTGCGCCCATAATCGTGCCATAACAACAGACTGCCCGCCGTCATCAACGGCAAAGTTTTTGCCGTATCGTTGCGGACATATTCATAAGAATGCGCTGCGTCAATCAAACACAAATCGACGCCGTCGCTGATCTCTGCATAATCAAACGTTGCGGTATCGCCGTAGTGCTGATGAATGCGCGCGGCTGCCGGGTGATCTTCATAGTAGAAAAAGCCGCGCGCGCGAATGATGTTGGCATCGTTATTTTCAAACCGCGTTTGCGCCGGGTCGAAATCGGGCGGCAAGTCCAGCGTGTGAATCTCGGCGTCCGGCGCGTTCATCGCCAGGTTGAGCGTCGTCAGTCCTCTGAACGAGCCGATTTCGAGAATCTTCCGTGGACGGCGCGCCGCAACCAGATGGCAGAGCGAACTGATTTCCGTGATCGTCATCGACCCGCCCCAATCGAGCGGACGCGCCACCCGAAATTCGCTGGGAATCGCGATCAATTCTTCAAGCGTGACCACCGGCAGATAAAGCCCGGCGTCGGTCTTGCTGCAACGATAGATTTCCGAAAGGTATTTTCGAGTCGCGCCCGGCCCGCGTTTGAAGGCGACGGCAAGCGCCGCCGGATGCAAATAATTCAGGGTCAACAGCAAATTGCGTAGCGAATGGCGCATACTCATCTTGCCACTTCATTCGACCGTTTGAGATGGGCAATCCATCCGGCTTGCTTGAATCGCCTCACTTCAATCGGCTGGCAAATTCAGCCATTGCTCGTAGAGCTTGTGAGGCATGGGTTGGCGGTAGCTTTTGTATCGACGTATGTCCTTGAGCCCGGCAATCTGACCTTGCAAATGTGCCTTGCGACCGGTTTTCAGGAATAGGAATACTCTGGCCAGAAAAGCGCGCACTTGCCTGATCATTCTAGGCCAGGACGGCAAGTACCAGTCATTCCACAAGACGGTGTTGCGAGCGCCGTAATAATCCATGCGCTGATAGCTGCGCCCGGCGTTGGCCTCCGTGTGATAAATCCGCAGGCCGGAAAAGCGGTAACATTTCAGCCCGCGCATGAAGGCCCGCGCCGCAATCTCGGTCTCTTCCCCCATATGGACGAACTCTTCGCGGTAACCGCCGAGTTCGAGAAACCGTTCGCGATGTACCATGTGGGCGCAGCCGGTGAACACTTGGACTTGATACGGCGGGGTATGCAGTTGCCTGACGCGTTCCTCGCTAATCCACGAATTGCAAATGGCAAAGGTCAGGCAGAAGAGATCGTCGCACGATTCGGCAAAAGCAATCGCCGCTTCGAGCGATCCCAACAACGGAAACGAATCGTCATCGAGGCTCAGGTAGTATTTCGCGGTCATTGCCCGCGCCAACTGATTGCGGCGCACGATGTAGCCTGCCGATTTATCGAAGCGTTTTAACTCGGCCCCGGCGCAGATCGCCTTCACGTCATACGGGCAGGGCGCGTCCGACGCATCATCGAAAATCAGGATGCGTTGCTGGCCGAGTCCAAAGGCAGCAATTTGCTCAAGCGTGTGGCGCAAATCCTGCCAGCGGTTCTTCGTGGCAATGCCGATTTCAACCAGTGATAACCAGGACATCTGCTTGATCAAATGGCGGCTCGTGCTGGCCGCCGGTTGACGAGGATGAGGTTCTCGCCTCTCCGCGTTTGCGAAAAATCATAGTTGGCAATTGCCGCATAAAAAGCCGCTTCGCATCCCGGTTTGTAACGCTCGTGCAATTCAATGACGAGAACCTTCACCTGATCCAGCCACTGCTGATAACCGAAAGAAAAGACCTCGCGTTCGGCACCTTCGATGTCGAGTTTCAAGAGATCTATACTCGACGCGCCGCTTTCGGAAAACAACTCGGCGATGGTGACAGAGGCAATGGTGTCCGGGCTCGGCTCGGATTCGTGGACGCGAAACATCCAGCTTTCCTCGTCGGGGTTTTCGATCTTCAACTCAACTCGCTTGTGCCAGATTCCGGCTTGCATCAGCGAGACGTTGGCATAAGGTGATGTGTTGTGAGCCAGCATTTTAAAATTGGCGGCATCAGGTTCGACGGCGATAATCCGAGCATCGGGATAGCGAATCGCAAAGTAAACGGCGGCGCAACCGATGTTAGCGCCGCCATCAATGATCAACCGAGGCTCCGCAACCATAGCTAAATCGTAATCGGCCCAAACGAAAATCTGCTCGAATACGGCAAGATCGGAAGTGCCGCCCCGCAAAGTGATTTCATCCCTGGCCTGCGGAACCCGCACGCAGAAAGTCCCGTCCTTAGCCGTTAATCCCTTGAACAAGGTTACCGCCCCGCCGATCAGTCCCAGCCGACGAACATAGGCAGCCAGCCTTTTGATCCGGCGGTTCAGGCGCATCGGTTGAGTCAATATCTTGAGCGCCATCTTGAGCATCATCATGGGCGATTCTAAATTGGGCGATTCTAAATTTTGTTGCGAAGAAGTATTCCGGCAGCCGCGAACAGACGTGCCTGAGCGACGCGGCTTCAAGCCGAAGCGGAGCCGGCCAGCCGGCGCTTTCGGCGTTCCAGTTCCTCTTCAAACCGTGCCAGCGTCTCTTCACTCAACATATCTTTGCCATGATCTTCAAAGGCTTTCTGCAAAGCGAATTTCATGTCATCGACCGGCACGCGCTTGTCCTGCTGACGAGAATCTTCGTTTTTGAGTCGCTGCCATGTTCGCGTGACAAGATACCTGGCGTAAAACCTGAAGGCCATTTTCCATAACATGAAGGCTGGCTTTGAAAGATACTTTTCCTGAAGGATGAGCTTGCTGCGATAGCCGTTATAAACATACTTCGGAAGATAATTCGAGTGGCTGCCGTCGGCTTTGTGATAGACCAGAAAATCCGGCACATAAAACAGCGTGTAGCCGGCGCGCAGGACGGCAACTGAATAATCCAGTTCTTCAATGCCGAAGAAGTATTCTTCCGGCAACAGGCCGACTCGCTCCAGGACTTCTCTTTTGATCAAGGCAAGCGCGCCGGTCACAAATCCCACGGCGGTCGGCGTGTCGTATTGGCCGTGATCCTCCTCACAAAAGCCGCGAATATGTACTCTGCCGCGCCAGAGATCAACGTGGCCGCCGGCGTACCAGAATGTTTTGACTTCCGGCAACAGCAATACTTTGCCGCCTACCATGCCGATGTCAGCCTGCTGTTCGGCAGTCTCCACGGCGCGCTCCAGAAAATTTGGAGTCGCCACCGCGTCGTTGTTCAACAGCAGCACGTAATCGCAATGTTCATCTTCGAGAGCGGCGCGGATGCCGACGTTGCAGCCTCTCGCAAATCCAAGATTTTTATCGTTAAAGATGAATCGCAAATCAGGGAACTGCGCTTCGAGTTGTTTTCCTGATCCATCTTTAGAAGCATTATCGACGACGATGATTCTGAGGGCCGGATAAGTCGCTTCGAACAAAGACTCCAGACAGCGTTTTGAATCCGCAAAATTGTTCCAGTTTAAAATGATGACATAAACACGAGGATAATTTTGCATCGCTGCACTCGCTTACGCTTGCCCTGAATATGAGACCAAATCGAAACTTACGAGATAAAAACAGGAGATTGGCCACAGAGGCACGAAGACACAGAGAAGAGGATAAACATCTTTCGATTCCCTCAGTACTTTTGGTTTCCTCTCTGTGGCTCTGTGACTCTGTGGCCAATCTCCTGTCCCAATATTGCGCGGTTCGATATAGATATGAGACTCGGCTTGTGAGCTTCTCAGGCCGCTTGCATTCGCATCACCCATCGTTGCGAGAGGAAGCCGACGAAGATCCCTAAGGTAAGCCGGTTGGGAATCGAATAGCGCCGCCCATTGAAGTACGGCTGGATGCGCTGCACCGTATAACCGGTCTCAGAAAATAGGCGAATCGCGCTGCGACGTGTGAAGAAGCGCAAGTGGGTAATATCCAGAATCCCCGATTCGCTGTAGCGCCAGTCGTCATGAAATATCAGATTTGCGATGACCGGCCAATGTTTTACGTTAGGGATACTGGCGACGACGATCCCATCATCAGCGAGAAATGGCCGCAAGCGTTTCAGCAGGCTCCAGGGGTCGCCTATGTGTTCAAGAACATCACCGAATAGCATGCAATCAAACTGTTTCGGCTGCCAATCAAAGGTCATCTCTTCGATATTCCCGATATAAATCTCATTGAGAACCGAGCGAGCCACTTCGCCATATTCAGGCATGAATTCAATGCCTGTCACCCACTTCGCCTTTCCCGTCTCCAGCAGCCGCTTGCCGGTGGCCCCGGTTGCACATCCAACATCCAGCACGCTTAGACCTGTGCCATTGATTAGCTGCGCCAGGTGCTCGCCCGGATCACAAAAATATGCGGCCTCTTTCAGCTTATAAAGCGAGGTCAGATCCGCCATGGTCAGCCCGCGTCCAAGGTTGTATCACTTTCAGGATTTGCCATAGTCACATTGCAGATTCATAACATCGCATCGATGGTTCGTTTCAGACCCTCGGCGAGCCCAATCGTCGGCGTCCAGCCAAACGCTTTTTGCATCCGCTCAATATTCGCCGCATACAGCATCGGCTCATCTGTTCGATAAGGAAGCCGGCCAAAAGCCAGTTCCGGCGTCAGACCTTTTTTTCGGAGAACCGCTGCCATCGTCTCAATCAGAGTTCGCAAGCGGATGGGAAGGCCCGTGCCGACGTTCAGAATGTGCGGTCGGCTAGCTGGCGGCAGAGCCAAGCCACGCCAGAACGATTCGGCAATATCTTGAACGTAAGTATAATCACGCACCTGCTCACAGCCGGTCAGTTCAACCATCTCGCCGCGCTTGCTGCGCGCCACGATATAAGGCAACAGGCGCGGAGGGCTGTCGCCCGGCCCATAAACATCGAAAAGTCTCAGCAAGGTGATGGGCAATCGCGACGAATAAAAATGCGCGCACAATGCCGCCGCCGCTTTGGCCGCGCCATAAGCCGATAGCGGCGCTGCCGGGTCGGTTTCGCGGTAAGGGCGATTTTGTGGTGTGTATTCCAAACCCGACCCGGCCATCACGATGATGGGCCGGATCGCCAGAGCCGAGGCCGCCGCCAGGAGATTCTCTGTGCCGATGGCGTTGGCCTGTAGCATCATTGAAAACTCGCGGCGGGCGCGCGATGCGCCGCTTGCGGCCAGGTGAATGATGGCACAGGGCTGCGTCTCACTGAGCAGGGCGAAGACGCGCTCGCGCTCGCGCAAATCAACCTGATGGGTGTGCGCACCGACGATAGCGCCACCACCGAGCGTCGCATTATGAATCTCAATTCCGGCTTCGCGAGCAAAGCCGATCACATGCTGGCCGATAAATCCGCTGCCGCCGGTCACCAGAACGCGCCGGCCACGCCAGGTTTTCAGGAAGTCCATGCAAGCCCCGTCCGACTGGCAGCGCCTTCATAAGCTTTGATGTCGGCGGCGCAGGCTTGATAGATCTTCCGGTAATCCGCCGTATCGACGCAGAAAGCGCGATACCAGCCAACCGTGCGCTCGACTGCCGTGTGAAAATTCCAGACCGGCTGCCAGCCGAGATCCACTCGCGCCTTATCTATCGAAAGCATCAATCGGCCCGCTTCGTGCGGCGCATCGGTGGTTTCAAAGGGCTGCCAGCCGCCTGTGCCCCAGGCCCGCACGATGGCATCAGCGAGATCGGCAACCGTGTACACTTCGGTCGCAAGCGGCCCGAAGTTCCAGGCCGATGCATAAGGCCCGCCTTCTGCCGCAAGCTTTGCGGCCAGCCAGAGATAACCTGATAGCGGCTCAAGCACGTGTTGCCAGGGGCGCACCGATGTAGGATTTCTGACCTTCAAGGTTTCGCCGCGCGACAGCGCGCGCACGGCATCAGGCATGAGGCGATCCCTGGCCCAGTCGCCGCCGCCGATCACATTGCCGGCACGCACCGTCGCCAGATACACGCCATGCTCACCTGCTCGCGTCGGCGGAAAGTAGGCGAGGCGATACGAGGCAACGGCAATCTCCATCGCCGCTTTGCTGGCGCTGTAGGGATCGTGACCGCCCAGCCGATCACTCTCGCGGTAGCCATAGGCCCACTCTTTGTTCTCATAACATTTGTCGGTCGACACCACGACGATCACACATGGATGGGCGTTGCGACGCACGGCATCGAGCAGCGACAGGGTTCCCATAACGTTGGTGTCATAAGCCGCAAGCGGATTTTCGTAGGCTTCGCGCACCAGCGGATAGGCGGCGAGATGGAAGATGAAATCCGGTTTGCTGCCATTGATCGCCTGCGCCACGCGGTCGGTGTCGCGGATGTCAGCTTCAATATGTTCGAGGCGAGCGGCCAGCCTACAGGCTTCAAACAGGTTGGGTGTTGTCGGTGGCGGCAGTGAATAGCCGACGACGCGCGCGCCGAGTTGTTCAAGCCAGATGGCCAGCCATGCGCCTTTGAATCCCGTGTGACCGGTGACCAACACGGTTTTGCCTGTGAACCTGCCGGCAAACATCACCAGACCTTCCACGGCGCATCACCGCTCGTCCACAGTTCGTTGAGAATGCGCCACTCGCGGTAAGTATCCATGGGCTGCCAGAAACCATCATGAACATACATGACAAGCTGCCCGTCGCCGGCCAGCCGGGCCAGCGGCTCGTGCTCCAAAATCAGCAGTTCATCGTTATGTAAGTAATCCCACAAACGCTGATCGAACACGAAAAACCCGCCGTTGATGTGACCTTCCGAGGTTTGCGGTTTTTCCTCATAGGCATTGACCAGAACGAAGCCGTCGCGCCGCTCCGTATCCATGACGCCGAACCGTCCGGGCGGGCGCACGCCGGTCACCGTAGCGATGCGGCCATGCGATTTGTGAAATTCAATCAGCCGGTGGATGTCCAGATCGGCAACCCCATCCCCATAGGCCACGCAGAACCACTCGGCGTCTTCGAGATACTTTCTCACTTTCCAGAGCCGTCCGCCGGTCTGCGTGCGCTCGCCGGTTTCCGCAAGCGTCACACGCCAGTCCTCAATCGCGCCGTTGTGAAATTCGAGCGCCCCCGGCTCGCCCAGCGTCACCGTTATATCGGTGGTGAAGGCGTGATAGTTGAGAAAGAATTCTTTAATCGTCCAGCCCTTATAACCAAGACACAAGATGAAATCATTCAAGCCGTAGCGCGCATAAATCTTCATGATGTGCCAGAGCACAGGCCGGTCGCCGATCCTCACCATTGGCTTGGGGATGTCATCGGCAACATCGCGGATGCGGGTTCCCTGGCCGCCGCACAAAATGACCGTCTTCATTCTTCGATCAATTCCCCGGCGTCATTAATCCTTAATGGCACTGAGGTAATAAGGAACGGTGCAGACGAATTCAAATGGAAATTTAAGCAGGAACTTAACCAGGGCTTTAAAGATGACAAATTCAAATTTGACTCTTTTCCTGATCAGCTTATGCATCAAGCGGCGGTCGTAACCGATCTTGATGAGTTGCCGATAAATTTCCGGTATCTCTTTGAACAAAATCGCCACGTCGCGATCCGCCCACGAAGGACGAGCTAACATCGCATCACAAACCGGCTCGACGAGCAGGGACATCGGCCCTCTGGCGGCAACATAAGCCGCAACGTACATGGGCAAGGCGAGGTTCTGCGCCGCTTCAGGCCACTTCGATAGACTGTCAACGGCCAGCGCTCGTTTCAAAACGTTGACACTCATAAACAGAATGCCCGCGTCGTTGTCGAGCAGGCATTCTTCAACCAGGGTGATGGCCGAAGCCGCATAACGATCCTCAGAATGCTTGTAAAACCTATCTTTGGTTACCCGTCCACTCGGCGCGTCGACAGATCGAAAGTTCATATGCAGGAGCGCGAGTTCCGGTCGTGCGCTTAGCGCCGCAAGTACGGTCGTCACCGCACAGGGCCGCATCACATCATCGTCACTGACCGTCCAGACGTATTCGCCCGCCGCCTGATTGATACAAAAAGCGATATTCCCCGCGAGCCCCAAATTGCCTGGTTGACGAACGATCTGAAGCTTGTCGCCAAGCTGGGCTCGCCATTTCTCGCACACGGCTGGCGTCTCATCCGTTGACGCATTGTCAGAGACCAGTAACTGACACTGCGCCCAGCGCCCAGCGATGCTGGTGATGGCCCACTGAAGTTGGGCGTCCAGATGCACGGCGCGGTTATAAGTCGGGATCGCTATGGTCAGCAGCGGTTTTTCGATTCTCTCAGTCATGATCAGGTTGATTGCTCCGAACCAGAGCCCTGGCGGCCAGCGCCGGCTCGCGCTATGACCGCTTCACCGAGATCGTCAATTCAAATCTTGGCGCGCGCCAACCCGCGCCAGCGCAGCATGGCTTGCAGCCACTGGCGCTCTTCGCGGGCGAGCACGCGTGTCCAGACAATCGCGCCATATAAAGCCAGGGCCATCAGCGTAGCGCTGGCAATTACGGCTAACGCCGCGCCGCTGAAGACCAGTCCAATGGGGATGGCCAGAGACGCGAGCGCCAGCCCGTAACTCCCTTTGTGTGTCGGAAAGAGCGAAGCCGAAAACCCTGCCAGCCGCCGCGCAATCACAACAAACAACAGCGTGTCGACCAAAGTCCGCAGCGACCAGGCAATCGCTGCTCCGATAATGCCAAAGTAATAGGTCAGCAGAGCCGCCCCAACAAGATACGGCAACAACTCTGATAGATGAATGCGCGCAACGATGTCGCTTCTGCCGTAGGCCATCAGCAGCATATAGGGCGCATAAGCGATGATGTTCAGCATCCATCCAGCGGCCAAAATATAGAACGGCAGGGTGCTTTCGCGGCCATACTCGGCTCCCGCCCATAGCGTAAAAAACGGTTTGGCGACCGCCAACAACAGCAAGCCTGCCGGCGCAATCCAAAGCAGGTTACCTCGGATGGCGCGCGAGTAGAGCCGTTCGAGCGGCGCGCGATCCGTCTCGGCCTGCAAGCGGCTGAAGGCCGGGAAAGTCGAACTGGCCATTGCCATCGGCACCGCCGCCAGCGGCCATGCCATATTGAATGCCACTGAATAATAGGCAAGACTGCTGACCGAGGCCAGGCGCACGATGAAGAATTTTTCCGCATGCATTAACAGCATTCCGGCAAGCGATGAAACGACCAGTCCCGCGCCGAAGCGCGATAAAGGGCCGATCAGATTGCGGCGGATTTGCGGTTGTATGATGTCGGGCAGCAAACGAGAGGCGACCAGCCCGTGCAGCAGTGCGCCAGCCAGGGCAGCGCCGACAACGATTAAAACGGCACCGATCAAGCCGCCGCCGAAAACCAAAACAACCGGGACGGCCAGGAGTTGCGCAACCAGACAGCCCGAACCAATGAGCGTATTCCAATCCATTCGCAGACGCACGAGTTGTGGCGTGTTCATCACCCCGGCGATTATCCGAAACACAAATCCTAATGCAGTAATCCGCAATGCCAGCACGGCCATATCCTGCAAATGGACAGGAAGATTAAGCGCATACTGCACGATGGGGGCGGCGGCAACTGCCAGCATGACGGCAATCAACATAGCCGGTACAACCGCTATCGCCAGAGAAGTCCAAATAACTGCGGCTTCGCCACGGCGGTCATTGTGCGCGAAGGCTTCGCCGCCGAATCGAGTTGACGCCATCCCCATTCCCAGGTCAGCGAATGTCAGATAGCCGATCAATACGTTGATCAGTGACAGCACACCGTATTGTTCAGCGCCCAGCAGGCGGATGACAAAAGGCGTCGCAAGCAGAGCCGCCAGCATGGTCACGCCCTGACCGCCAAGTGTCCAGAGGCCGCCGCGCACCACTTTGGTCGTCATGCCGGCAGATGAATCGGGCGGCAGAACGCCGCTTGCGGGCGCGGCGATTTCGCTTACCACGCTCGCCGTGTCGTTTGCCACTTGCTGATTGTCCGGCGCTTCATTGCCTGGTGATTGCGCTACGATGGTCGCCATTCAACGAGTTGCTTTCATGAAAATGAAAAAGTCAGGTAGGAGAATTGTCCACGACTTACTCTCGCATCGCGCATCCGCGCTTCTCAAGCCTTGAAGGCGCGCACGGCTTCGACGACGCGATGCGCCTGCTCTTCCGACAGGTGCGGCCCGATGGGCAGGCTCAGGACTTCGCGGTGAATCGCTTCGGTGACCGGATACGCGCCGTCGTTCATGCCCAGATCAGCATACGCCTGCTGCATGTGCGGCGGCACCGGGTAATGAATCAAGGTCTGTATGCCGTGGGCTTTCAAATGCTGCTGCAAGTCGGCGCGCTGCTCGGATCGGACGACGAACAGATGCCACACCGGCTCTGCGCCAGAGGCTACCAGCGGCAGCAACAACTCCGCGTCGCGCAAGCCTTCAAGGTAGAGCGCGGCGATGCGGGCACGCCGGGTGTTCCACTTCTCAAGATGCCGCAAGCGCACGCCGAGCAAGGCCGCCTGCATCTCGTCCAGGCGGCTGTTGATGCCCTTCACGTCATTGTAATATTTCTCACGCGCGCCATAATTGCGCAGCAAGCGCAGTTGCCCGGCCAGTTCCGCGTCGTCGGTGGTGATCGCGCCGGCATCGCCGTAAGCGCCGAGATTCTTCGTCGGGTAAAAGCTCCAGCCGGCGGCGTCGCCCAATGCGCCGGCGCGGCGGCCACAGTAGCTCGCGCCGTGCGCCTGCGCTGCGTCTTCGACCACTTTCAAGCCGTGTTGGTGAGCTACCTCACAAATCGCTTCCATCTCGGCGGTCTGGCCGTAGAGATGCACCGGCAGAATGGCTTTCGTCTTTCTGGTAATCGCCGCTTCAATGCGCGCCGGGTCGAGATTGAAGGTGCGTTCGACCGGCTCGACCGGCACCACGGTTGCTCCCGCCCCCGAAACCGCCAGCCACGTCGCAATGTAGGTGTTTGCCGGCACAATCACTTCATCGCCAGCCGCGATGCCGTAAGCCCGCAGGATCAACTGCAACGCCTCAAGCCCGTTGCCGACGCCGACGCAGTGTTTGACGCCGCAAAACGCTGCGAAGGCTTCTTCAAACGCCTGCACCTCGCGGCCCAGTATGTACCAGCCCGAATCCATCACCCGGTGCGCGGCCTTATCCAGTTCCTCTTTGATTTCCAGATAGGTCTCTCGCAGGTCGAGAAACCCGACTTCTGATTTGGTTTTCGTCATCATCACGTTGCACTCACTATGTCGATGAATTCGCCATAATCCCTGATATATTCGTCCGCATCATAGGTCTCGGAGCAGAGCACCAGCAGCACGGCGTCGGCCTCGAAAGTCTGCGCTGCCCAGACGCGCGACGGCACGATCAGGGCGCGCGCCGGGCTCTCTAATATGATCTCATCACGGTGCTGGCCGTCGTCAACCGCAACCGCGACACTTCCCCTGAGACAGATCAGCGCCTGAGTGACCCGCCGGTGCGCGTGCTGGCCGCGCGTCTGGCCTGCGGGCACGTCGAAGACGATGAAATAGCGTACGGGAATGAATGGCAGATGCGCGTCGTACTCGCCAAAAGTGAGGCTGCCACGCGGTTCGCGAATCAGCGGCAGATGCATCAACTTGACTGCGGGGATTGCGGTATCTTCGGTCATAGGAAGTAAAAAGTAAAAAGGTAAAAGTAAAACGTGAGGCGGGCGAGTAAGTAGAAAGCCTCTGCCTGCCGATTGACCCGGCTGCGCCGTGCGCGAAGCGCGTCACCAGCCATTTCTTTTTACTTTTACCTTTTTACTTTTGCCTTCGACATAAAGCCGTGCGCGCGGCTTTATGTCGAACGGTCGGCGGTGTTTTCGCCATAGTTCGAGTAGTAGCGATTGTAATAGTAATTATCATACCCTTCGTGCCGCAGATCGACGTTGTTGAGGACGACGCCGAAGATTTTTGCGCCGACTGTCGCCAGTTCCTGGCGGGCGCGGCGGACGATGTCGCGCGTGCTCTTGCCGCCATGCACGACCAGGATGACGCCGTCGACCATCGTCGACAGAATCACCGGATCGGTGACGTTAATCAACGGCGGCGAATCGATGATGATGTGATCGTAGCGGGCGCTCAATTCGTTGAGCATCTCTTTCATGCGGTCGCTGATGATCAACTCGGCAGGGTTCGGCGGAATCGGCCCGCACGGCAGCAAGGAGAGATTGTCTATGGGCAGCTTTTGAATCACTTCGTCGAGCGTGACATGCGATTGCGATAGATAGGTCGAAAGTCCCTGAAGGTGGTCGACGCCGAGAACTTTGTGGGTCGTCGGTCGGCGCAGATCGCAGTCAATGATGAGCACCGAAGCGCCGAGTTGCGACAGGCTGATGGCGGTGTTGATGGCGGTCGTCGTTTTGCCTTCGCCGGGCTGACCGCTGGTAATCAACACGGTCTTCGGCGGCTGGCCTGCTGCCGACAGCAACACCGAAGTCCGCAGCACGCGGTAGGCTTCTGCCGCCGACGAATGCGGATCGAGCGTCACCAGTTGATGAGCCCTCTCGGTGGCGATGGCGGTCGCGGCAAGCGCTTTGCGGCCTCTGGTGCCGAGCCTGCGCGGCATCGAACCGGCGACCGCCGGAATCACGCTCAAGGCCGGCAGTTGTGCAAACCGGCTGACATCTTCGACCGTCTTGATGGTGTTGTCGAGATACTCAAGGAAGAAGGCCAGGCCGATGCCTATGCCTGTGCTCAACAGCAGCGCCGCGAAGATCGTGAATCCGCGTCGCGGACTGACGGGCGAGCCCGGCACTTCGGCGGCCTCGATGATCCGCAGGTTGTTCTGCTGTTCGACCTTCTGCGCTTCCGCCTGATTCGTCTTGTTGAGGAAATCTTGATAAAGCTGCTTGTTGGTCTCGACCTCCTGCTTGAGCAGATTGAATTGAATGGCCGCCTCGGTCTGTACGGTCGCTTCGCCCTTCGCTCCGACCAGCATGGACTTAAACTTCTGCTCGTCGCGCAGAGCGCGCTCGTATTCGGTCTTCAGCTTCTCTTCGAGCGAATGCAGGCTCTCGGCGATCTGCGTCTGCACGACCGTGATCTTTTCATGGACTTCGCGGACTTTCGGATTTTCCGGGCCGTACCTGACGCTCAGTTCGGCTTCTTGCGACTGCAAATCGGCGATCTGTTTCTGCAACTCAACCATCTTCGGCGACGATTTGAACAACAGGTCGGCGTAGGCTTCCGGGTTCTTCTGCACGCGGCCTTCTTTGACTTCCTGGTAGAGCGATTCTTTCAGGACGCGCTCGGATTCGGCGCGTAGGGCTTCGTCGTGCAGGCGTGACAGCTTGGTGGTCGTCAGCGTGCCATCTTTATCTGTAAGGAAAATTCCATGTTCACGGGTATAGGCGGCGAGCTTCTCTTCGGCCTCCTGAACTTTGGCTTTCAGGCGATTGGTCGAATCGTTGAGCCACTTCGCGGCGTCGGTGAATTTTTGCGTTTTGTTTTCAAAGTTGCGCGACAGAAAAGTCTCGGCGAGGCTGTTAGCCACGGTCGCCGCAATCTCCGGATTGGTGTGCATGAAGGCGATGCGCAAGGCGCGCGTTTCTTTGACCGGCTCGACCGTGATGCCGCCGTTGAGCATACTGATACAGCCTTCGATGCGCTTCTTCTCTTCGGGCGTGCGCGTGCCGGGGTTGCTGGTGTCGTTGGCGGTGACGACGCCGCCCACGGCATCGGCGGCAATCGGTTTATCTGGTCGGCTGGTAAGGCCGACGCGCATGCTGATCAGGTGCAAGGCTTCGATGATAGATTTCTTGCCGCCCGCCTGCATGAATTGGGGATTCTGGTCGAGATGATTTTCGACGACGACGCTTTCCAGCATGGCGTGGCTCTTGACCATTAGCATCTTCGTCTTGATGTTGACCATGTAGAACGGATCATAATCGTCGCTAAAGACGTTGCCGGGCTGGCCGATGCGCGACGTATCCTTACCGATCTCGATGAGCGTCGCCGCCTGAAAAATGTCCTTGGTGCGGTACATCTCGATGGTGACGAGCGTCGTGATGACGAAGACCAGGGTCAAGATCAGCCACTTCCGCTTGCGTAATGTGCGCCACAATTCACGCAGATGCATCCGGCCTTCGCCACCGCCGTAGCCATAACCGTAGCCGGTGCCGGTCGGGTAATGCGGGCGCAAACCGGCGCTGTCGCGGGCGACGACATCAATCGGCGCAGCGGCTGGCGGCGGGATGCGCTCCAGTTCGAGTTTCTCGTCTGCCATCAAAAACCTCTAACCATTTTGGATTTTAGATTTTGGATTTTGGATTGCGGCGAAGGAGCCTACCACGCTGTCCGGCTCTCCTTGTAATCCAAACTCTAAAATCTAAAATCAGCGCAAGAATGGGCCGCGCTGGGCAGCGCCCATGCCGAGCGCTTTGAGAACGGCGTTGCCAATCGTTTTGGATTTGCTGTTGGGAACCAGCACGATGTCATTGGCGACCAGCGGGATGTCGGGTTTGCGGTTCTTCATGACCGCGCCGACGTCGACTTTGATTTCGTCGCGGTGGCCTGTGGCCGGATCCGTGCGAAAGATAATGCCCTCGCCGGTGGCGGCATTAAACGTCGTGCCCTGCGCCAGCGCCATCGCTTGACGGAGGGTGGTGCCTTCGCTCAAGGGGAACTGTCCCGGCGCAAAGACTTCGCCGGCAACAAAGAAGACATCCGCTTGCAGAACGTTGATGATGTCGCCCGGTTCAAGATAGGTCTCTTTGTTATCGAGTCCCAGCCCCTTGAATATGCCATTGATGTTGACCGTGCGCACGCTGTATTCCGGCTCGCCTTCGCCGGCTGATGCCGTGTCGGCCTGCGCAGGCGATGCGAGCGGCGCGGCAGCCGCCGGCGGTGGCGCTGCCGGCGGATGGCTGCTCGTGTCGGCCAGATCTTTCTTGATCTCATGGAGGATGATGGCCGTCGAACCATGATTATCGGCGGGGCCGCCGGCAATCGTCAGCAGCTTGATGAGCGACGGCTTGCCTTCGATCTGATAGACGCCGGGTTTTTTCACCGCGCCGAGAATGAAGAAAGCGCGGCTGTTGAACTGCTTGACGAAGATCATGACGTTCGGATCTTTCAAGTAACGCCCGCGCAAGCCGTCGGCGATCTCTTTGGCCAGGGCGTCGGTCGTCTTGCCTTCGGCTTTCAGGCGCTTGAGGTAAGGCATCAGAAAGGTGCCGTCGGCGTTCACCGCAGCGGTGACCGAAAGTTCCGGCGCGTCGTCGACTTTGATCTCGATGACATCGCGCGGGCCGATGCGATAATCCTCGCTGGTCGATACCAGGATCGTCGGCGTCGTGTTCATCTCACTGCCGCCGCTTTGCGAGGGGGCCTGTAGCTTCGGCTGAGGGCGCGTTTGTCCTGCCGCCATCTGTGTAAAGAAAACCACACATGCAGAGGCGAGCGTCAACATTAACCAAACCCGCGAATACGGCAATTTACTTCGCATCACTAAACTCCTGTCGGCAAGCCGCCGGCTTCAAGGGGCGCGGCGCGCGCCACCCGGCCTGCGGTTTTGCGCTGGTTCACGGTTGCGGCAATGCGCGCGACGATTGCCGAAAGAAAGACGAATAACAAGGCATTCGATGGAATTTGCAGGTTGAAGTCAAAGGCGCTGTGTACCAGCAGCGCAAACAATCCGCCGCCGCCGCCCAGCGCCAGCCCGGCTTCGAGCGGGTCTTCAGCCTGCGTCGCCCGCCACACGGCGCGACCGAGCAGCACAATAAACCAGAGCGCCAAAGCGCCTGCAATCATGCCGCCGTCGCTTACCGCCTGCAAGTAATCGTTGTGCGCGTAATTGACCGCATACATGCCGTCGTGGCGCGCGTAGTTGGGAAAGATCGCCTGGTAAGCGCCCAGGCCGCTGCCCGCGAGCGGATGGGCGCGCACCATTTTCCAGGTATCCTTCCAAATTTCCTGCCGCGAAAAAAGCGCTGAAGGCGTATCGGCTTCGCTCTTCATCGCCTCAAGGGAGTCGGCGGCGCGGTTGATCAAGCCTTCGGCACCGATCCAGAAGATGCCGACGATGATGGCCATAGCAATGACCGTTGCGCCGCCCAGGCGCTTCGCCATCAGGAACGCGCGCTGCCAGCGGGAAGGCACGATGACGGCGTCGCGCACCTGCCGGGGAGCCCGGCGCGGCTTCACACGGCTGCTCAACATCGCCACAAAAGCGATGCCGGCGACGACGCTCATCATGCCGCCGCGCGACAGCGATACGAAAACGCTCACGGCCATCAACACGCCACCAAATCCGTAAAACAGCCACGATTGGCGGCGCACGGCGCGCGCCGCAATCAGCGCAAACGGCAGCGGCGCGAGCATCTCGATGTAGCCGGCGTAATGATTGCGATTGGGGAACGGGCCGAATGCCAAAAACGGCGTCGGCCTCACCCAGTAGATCTTCCCTTCAAAAGTAAAATATTGCACCACTCCGAAGACGGCCAGCGCCATGCCGTAGATCACCAGCACGTTGACCAGCAGGCTCACACGCTGGCGCGTCACAAAGAAATTGGCGGCAATGACCATGGCCGCCAGCATGAAGAAGATGGCAATGGTAGCACCGCGCGTCGCTTCGCGGTCGAGCGACAGACTGACCCCCTGGGCCAGGCCGAGCCCGCATAGACCCGCCAGCGGCCAGACCGTCGACGGCAATGTAATCTGCACCTCTTTTTCTTTAACCCACTTGACGGCCCACAGCAGCAGCAGCAAGGTGATCAGCAGTTCAAACAACCCCACAGACCAGGCCTCATTCGCGCCAAAGGCCAGCGCCGTGAAGATCAGCGCCACAAGCAGGCCGCCGGCAATCGCTCTGTCTAAAACCGCGCTCATATAAAATTAAAGAAGCCAGGAGTCAGGAGTCAGATTCTAATGCAAAATGCGGCGAAACTCGAATAATAAAATCAATCCACGGCAGCCGCGTATCCGGGCTGCGGACGGCTGACTTCCGCTGATTCATTCTTCCCTCATCAGGAAATCGTCGAGCCAGATGAAGCCTTTGGTCGGATCGTCATAAGCGTATTTGGGTTTGCGTTTGATGGAAACATAGACCGCAGACGCCGCATCGCCGACGGTCGGCGCGGCGAACGTGAAGGAAACCAGCTTCCAATCACTGGTGCCCGCAGCCACCGCATCAGATGCCGCGATCCAAGCGCCGGCGCGGTCGGTGACGACGACGCGCGGCCCTTCGGGCGTCACCAGCCCGTCGCTTTTAATGTAACATTCAATACGATAATGCGCGCCGGGGCGGACGACGACCAGTTGACGGATTTCATCGCCGAGCGTCGTCGTGTCGCGCCCAAGGAATTCGATCTTCAGCGAACGGTTGCCGCTATGGGCCGCCGCGCGGTCGATGCTCAGGCGCACCGCCTCGTTGCGCCCGAACGTCCAGTCGAATTGCGAAAAGTTTTTGAGGATGTCGGATTCAAAGCTGCCATTATAAATCGCCGAATTGGGCGCACTCGGTTCGCTCATCATGCTCAACCACAGATCGTGGGCGATGGCCATTTGGTTCGCGCCGATGAGCGCATTGAGCAACTGTGCGCTTTCCATAGAAGCCAGGCGCAGCGTGCGGTCAATGCTGCGGAAGATGGTTGCCGCCTCGACGGGGCGCGATTGACGAACGAGAAACTGCGCCAGTTGCAGGCGGCGTTTCGGGTCGCTGCCGGCGACGGTTTCGACCGCTTCGACATTGCCGCGCGATACCTGCCAGATGAGATCGAGGGTCACCGGCAGCATCAAGGGGTTCTTATCGACGGCGATGCGGAATTCATCTATCGCCGGGGCGAGACGGCCTTGGCGGAGCAGGACGTTGGCCAGGCGATAGTGAACATCGCGGTCGTTCGGTGCCAGCCGCAAGGCATCGCGCAAGGCGACTTCAGCGGCGGCGCGGTCGCCTTCGGCTTCCTTGACCGAAGCGAGGATCAGCCGCCAGCGAAAATCGTCAGGCGACAACTGGACGGCGCGGGCGGCGGCCCCGTCGGCGCGGGCGAGATCGGGGTCGGCGTCGAACAGTTCGACTTCCGCCAGCCGCGCCTGCAAGCGCGGCGAATTCGGCAAGTAGGCGGTGCCCGCAATCAGCCATTCGCGATTCAACAAAAAGCGATCATCGGCGAGCGTGCCAATGACGAAACGCGAAAAGACGACCGACGCCAGCAGCGCGCTCGCCGCCAGCGCCAGCAGCAATAGCGCCAGCCGCGCTGCCGGATGGTTCAGTTTGAAATTAATCGTCATACAGGCGTCGCGTGAAGGCAAAAGGCAAAAGGCAAAAACCAAAAGGCAAAAATAAATTGCCGAGCCGCGAAGCTGACGAGATCGTTAATGCAGGGACTCACCCGCCACTTTTGCCTTTTGGTTTTTGCCTTCCCACCGGGCGCAGTGCGCCCGACAATGGTTAAACCCGCCAGGGGAAACCGCATAGCGGCAATCGCATTCATACCCAGACTCACAGCGCGAAGGGGCGAGGGGCTGCTGCCAGGATTGGCGCGCAACGCAGTGTCCAATCGAGCGACACCAAGGCTAAGGGGAAAGGCGCTCTTGCCTGCGAAATGGCTTAGCTAGATTCGCGTGTTTGCACCTTCAGGGCGGGCCGCCGCGAATACCCCCAACTCATGCGTTCGCGCTGGACATCATACCGTATTCATCCTGAAAATCATGCCGGAATACCGTAAGCGCCACAAAGCATAATGTGGCCTTTGTTGGCTTGTCAACACTGGCACAGGCAAGGGTTTGGCAGCGCCTCGCGAGGCGCGCAAGCCGTCTGGCCAGCGGCGCTCATTCGATTTGAGTTTTCCTGTACAGATGTCTAAAATGAATCACTCGCCGAAAACGACCGCCGAGAGGACGCAGTGGATTTGACCGCATGTTTACCGCAGCCGGGCCGCCACTTTGGGGCTTGCCCGTCAACTGACTTTTCCCGTTTCATCGCCGTATGATCTTTTAGACTCTTTTTGGGGTGGATGACAGCGTGCTGAATTTTTGCCGGAGTACCAGAGGATGCGAACTGTAGACGATCTGGAAGTCAGCTTCGCACAATTTAAACCGCCCCAGATAGAAACCCGACCTGGCCTCTTCGACCGCCTCGAACGCCACAAGTGGTTGGTCATTTCCTGCCTAGTGGTGCTGGCTTTTGCGGCGCGCGCCTATCAACTCGGCGCTGCCAGTCTCGCCGAAGACGAAGCCAACAAAATCTTCGCGCTGCGCGCCTACGAGCAAGGCGACTTCACCGTCAACGCTGAGCACCCGATGGTGATGAAGATGCTCTGCTACGTGTCGCTGCAAGCGGCCAACACCTGGAACCAGGCGCTTGGCGCGAGGCTGCATCTTGAGATCGGCGAAGAAGCGGCGCTGCGTTTGCCGAATGTGCTGTTCGGCGCGTTCACCGTGATTCCGCTGCTGCTGTTGACGACCTCGCTCATCAGCTTCAGAGCCGGATTGCTCACCGCGCTGTTATGGGCCATAGGCATCGACGCCGTCTGGTTCAGCCGCGTCTGCAAAGAAGATTCGCTGCTCGTCTTTTTCATGTTCAGCGGCTTTTATCTCTACAGCCGCGCCAAGACGTTATGGGCGGACGGCCAGCGCCGCCAGGAAACCTTGTTTGCGCTGGCCGGCGCGGCCTTCGGGCTGATGATGGCGTCGAAATACTTTCCGCATTATTTCGGCCTGAACGCGCTCTTTTACACCATAACCGGCTACGACAGCCGCAACAATCGCCCGCTCACCCGCCGCATGTGGGGCCGTTATTTCGGCGGCCTGCTGCTTGCGTTCATGGTGTTCAACCCGGCGATCTTCGTGCCGCAAACCTGGCGCTACTTGTTGAAGTACGTCAACGAAGATCTGCTGACGCATCACGGCTACGTCGTCATGGGCCAACTCTTCATCAACGACGTGCTGCAAACCCCGGACGGCAATCCCTGGTATTTTTATCTGCTGTTTCTGCTCGTCAAAGTGCCGCTGCCGGTGTTGCTGGCGTTCATCGTCGGAGGGGTCGAAATCTTCCGCCATCGCGGCCCTTATCCGGCGTCGCGCGGCTACCTGTTCCTGCGCGTGATGCTGGTCTTCTGGTTGTTGCCGATGTCGCTGGTGGGCACCAAGTTCCTGCGCTACACGCTGTCGCTGATGCCGCTGGTTTATATGACCGCTGCCATCGGCATCCTCGTGATCTGGCGCTGGCTGTCTTTATGGATTCAGCGATTCACGCTCTCGCCGCAGGCGCGCGTGGCGGCAGCCGCCGCTCTCGCCATTGTATTCGTCATTACACCGGCGATTACCATGTGGCGCAGTCTGCCCTATCCGAATCTTTATATGAACGCGCTGGGCGGCAATCGTCCCGGTTACTTTTTCCCGCACGACGAATTTTATGATCTCGGCGCGCGCGAAAGCGTTCGCTATATCGCCGACACGGCGCGGCCCGGTGCGCGGCTGGCGACAGAGATTCCCGGCGTCGTCGAATATTACTTGCAGCGCTACAAGCGGCCCGACATTGAGGTTGAAATCATGTCGCAGCCGCGCTTCTCTTTGAATGACCGCCCGCCCGATTATGTGCTGCTGCAACCGGGCCGCGTCTACTTCGAGAATCGCGATGATTACCAGTTGATCGAGCGCACATTTCCCGTCGTGCAATCGAGCGATTACAACGGCGCGACCGCCGCGCGCGTTTACTGGGTTGGGGGCCGGGGATCGGGGGTCGGGGGCCGGCAAGACTCGCCGCCAGTTTCTGACCGGCCCCTGGCCCCTGGCCCCTGACCCCTGGTTTCTATGAAACGATTAATAGTCAACGCGGACGATTTCGGCTTCACGCGCGGCGTCAATACCGGCATCCTGCGGGCTTTTCAAAGCGGCATTCTCACCAGCGCGACGCTGATGGCCAACGGCGACGCCTTCGATGAAGCGGTGGCGATGGCGCTTGCCGCTCCAGGGCTTGGCGTCGGCTGCCATCTGGTCGCCGTCGGCGGTCGCCCGGTCGCGCCTCCTGCTGAGATTGCTTCGCTGGTTGACGCCAATGGCATGTTGCCGCGCACGCTTACGGATCTGCTCAAACTGCTGATGCGCGGCAGGGTCAAGGTCGAACACGTCGAGCGCGAGTTTCGCGCACAGGTCGAGCGCCTATGCGCCGCCGGCATCACACCGACGCATCTGGACTCGCACAAGCATTCGCACACTCAGCCTATGGTGATGACGGCGCTGGCGCGCGTCGCCACGCTCTTCAACATTCGCGCCGTGCGCAATCCGTTTGAAAGTTGGCGCGCGCCGGTTATAACTGGACTGGCGGCGCGCGCCCGCCGTGGCGGCTACTTGAAGCAATATGTGATGTCGGCTACAGTAGCGCCGCGAGCCCGCGCCTTTCACCGCATCGCCCGCCAGCACGGACTGCGGACGCCCGATTTTTTCTGCGGCGTCCGTTTGACCGGCCTGCTTGATCCGGAGGCGGTGCGGCGCGTCATCGAAGGCTTGCCGGACGGCACCACGGAATTGATGTGCCATCCAGGCGTCTACGATGATGAATTGGAACGCGCGGCGACACGTCTCAAAGGCGAGCGCCAGCGCGAGCTTGAAGCATTGATTGATGAAAGCGTGCGCCGCGCCGTGACGGCGCAGAGCGTGCGGTTAATCAACTATCAGGAGTTTGCCGAGCATGTTTGAAAACGAAGTCGAAGCCCCCCGCTATTCTGTCGTCGTGCCGTTTCACAACGAAGAGGAGAGCGTCCGCGAGCTGCATCAGCGCCTGTCCGAAGTGATGACGCAACGCTTTGAGCCGGTCGAATTCATCTTCATTGACGATCACAGCACCGACCGCACGATGGCGGTGTTGAAAGAGATTGCCCGCGACGACCGGCGCGTCGTCGTCATTCGCTTGAAGCGCAACTATGGGCAGACGGTCGCGCTCGCCGCCGGTTTCGATTATGCCGAAGGCGAGGTGATCATCTCGATGGACGGCGACCTGCAACACGACCCGGCGGACATTCCGCAGATGCTGGCGGTGTTTCAAGAGACTGGCTGCGACATCGTCAGCGGCTGGCGCAAGAAGCGCGTCGATAATTTCCTGCTGCGCCGCCTGCCGTCACGCATCGCCAACTGGCTGATGGCGAAACTTTCGGGCATCGACATACACGACTTTGGCACGACCTTCAAAGTCTATCGCAAGGACACCATCAAACAGATCAAGCTCTATGGCGAGATGCATCGCTTCATTCCGGCGCTGGCTTCGTGGAACGGCGCGACGATTGTCGAGGTGCCGATCAAGAACATCGAGCGGCCCGGCGGGCATTCGCACTACGGATTGTCGCGGACGATCCGCGTCTTGTTCGACCTGCTGACGATTCGCTTCCTGTTGAAGTATGTCACCCGCCCGCTGCACTTCTTCGGCCCGCTCGGTTTGTTGAGCACCCTGTTCGGCATGTTGATTATGTTCTGGATGCTGATCAAGAAACTCTTCTATGGCACAGACGTTCTTGATCAGCATGGCCCGTTGATGCTGTTGGGCGCGGTGTTGATTCTGGCGGGCGTGCAGTTGATTTCCTCTGGCCTGATCGGCGAGATGTTGAGCCGCACCTATTTTGAATCGCAGGGCAAGCCCATCTATTCGATTGAGCGAATCATTAGCGGGAAGATCGTGACCAGTGACAAGTGACAAGATCGAACCAGGATGGGCATCCGTCATTTGTCACGCGCCACATCCTTTCAATCTTCGATGATGAAATAGTCGGCGCGCAACGGTTGCGTCCGGCGCACCAGTTGTTTAATGTGCAAGGTGTCACGCTCGATGGTCTCGGAGAGAATAACTTGCGTCTCGTCGCCGAAGTCGAGGAGGATGTGAACCGGCTTGGCGTCGAACTGTTCGGAGGCGTCGGCGTGCCGCAGAATGCTTGCGCCCTCGGCATCAGTCTCTTGCTTGAACATCTCGACGCCGCGCACATGGCCTTGGCGATCAATCACCGTCACCGGCACGGCGTTTTCGACTGCTAGGCTGGCGGCTTGCCGGCGCTGCTCGCCTAAGGCAGTTGTGAGTTTTGCCAGCAGTTCATGGCCGATGGCTTCGCTTGCCGGCTTCGGACGAGCAAAGGCGCTCTCTTCCCACTCGCGAATCATCTCCCACGCAGCGGCGGGCACGGCACTGGCTTCAGCGGTCGCCGGTTCGTAGGCCATCGCCGCGCGCTCGGCCTGTGCATACATTGCCATCTCAGCCGCACAGCGTTGACACCGCGCAACGTGCGCGGCGACCTGTTGGTCGCGTTTGTGCGGCGATTGGTTATAGAAGAATGACGCCAGCGCCGCAATATCAGGATGATCATCTTGAGCGCTGAGGGCAGCGGATGATTTTGATGCCGGCTCGCGGTTTTCATCAGCCCGCTCTTTCAACACGCGCACCAGGTCGGCCAGGGCGGCGCAGTCGGCGCAGACGGCCAGATGTTGCTCGACCTGTTGCCGCCCGTCTGCACTGCTTGCGCCGTTCAGGTAATCGAACAACTTTCTATCGGGATGCGCTGACTTTCGTACCATGATTTCACCTGCTTGCTCACATTCGTCTGTGCGAATGCGTTACTTCTTTTGATTCAACTTTGCGTGAGCGCGTTTTCCGCCGTCTCGCCCGACACCACTTTGGGCTCATAGCTTTTTCTTCTTCGCGCCGCCCAACACCGCATCTGCCGAGGTGAAGCCGTGCGCCTCAAGCCATTTCCTCAATCGTTCTTTCAAACGATGCGCGCGTTGATAAACCAGATCTTCCGACATACCGGACTCGGCGGAAATCTCCGTCGCCGCGCGGCCCAAAATAATGTAGTCGCTGACGATCACCGAATCTTTCCAGTCGCGGCAGACATCCCCTAGCAATTGATCGACGATCACGCGCTGCTCGCTGCGAATCGCTTCGGCTTCCGGCGACAGCGTGCGAGCCGGCGCGGTCTCGACTTCCGAAGGCTCGTCCGAATCGGGATCAGCCGCCGGGCGCGGTACCCATGACTTGTCGCGCCGGACGCGGCGAATCGTGTCGATCATCTCGCTCTGCGTGATGCGCGCGATGAAGCTCGACAGCTTTCCTTCCCTGCGCCACAATCGCAGCCCGCGATAGATTTTGTAGATGGCCCGCGAGACCACATCATCCGCCGCATCCCATTCAGGATAGCGATACTGCGAATAGCGCACGATGTGATGGATCAAACCGCGATAGCGGGCGATCAGTATCTCGAAACAGAGATGCGCGCGCTCGCGGTCGGTCTTCTGGCAGGCGAGGAAGCAATCAACTAATTCCTCGTCGTTCAGTTCATCGAGCCTGCGGTCATCGATCTCAGTTCCAGCCGCTGTGCTGTCTGTCATGCGCACACTCTTGCAAACCTGTGATTTGTGTATCTCCAGCGTGCGCATTCTACCATTGAGCTTTCTTCGCTCCAAAGCCCAGTTTGGTTGACGGACTGAAGCCGCCTTGTCTGACAGGAAGAGTAGGCAGTTCGATTGCCTACCGCCGACTGCCTACTGATTCGTAAATTACGCGCGAGATGTCTTCGATGAGCTTATGGGCGCGGGCTTCGTCGCTGAGGCCACGGGTCAGCACGACCAGCACATAAGGCGTGCGGTGGGGCAGGAAGATGATGGCGGCATCGTGATTGATCTTGGTAATCGAGCCGGTCTTGTGAGCAACTCGCGCCGCTTTGGGCAGGCCCGCAGGAATGCTCTCGTTGAATTGTTGATCGAGCAACACGCCAATCATTTCATCCGAAGCCGCCTTCGACACGGCGCGGCCCGTGGCAATGCGGCGCAGGATGATCATCAGGTCGCGCGCCGTCGTCGTATTGTTCATGCCGCGCTCGTAAGCCTTGCCATCTTCGACGCCGCGCAGCACGCGAATGTTTCGCGCGCCGATCTCGCGCATCAATTCCATGACGCGCACCGCCCTCACGCGCTCGATCAACAGGTTGGTCGCCAGATTGCTGCTGGCAATAATCATCAATCGCATCAACTCGCGTATGGTTAAGGTCTCGCCAATTCTCTTGTAAAGCGACGGCTCGCTGTCGTCATTGGCAGAGATCGAAAAATGGCTGCCGTCGGCGATGCTCAAAAAATCATTCTTGACCTGAATGCCCTCATCGAGCGCGAGCTTGCCCGCCGCCGCCTGGCGATAGATTTCCATCATCACCGGCACCTTCATGGTGCTGGCGGCGTGAAAGCTGATGTCTGGATTGATCAGCAGTTCTCTGCCGCTGGCGAGATCGTGGAAGGCGACCGCCACGGTTTCCGCGCCGCTCGTTTGGATGAGATCGCCAATCTTTTTCTGCGCGTCAAGGAGCGACGACTTTTTCAGCAAACGGGCTTCACTTGAAAGCGCGAGGCCGCAACAAATCATTGCGCATAACGCAACACGGCACGCAACCAGGTAAGGGCGACCGTCTCTGCTCGCCCCGGCTTGGTGAGCGAGTTTACTTGAAGTTTCTCGCATTTCACACAGGGACGAGCAGAGCCGGTTGCTCCTACCAGATCGTCCGTTTGTCTGTAACTTGATCATGAATGCTTGAGGGCGCGGGCCATCAACCCGAGTCCGGCGGCAAACAGCGTCAGCATCAGGATGGTGTTAAACAGACTGGTCTGTTGAAAGTAAATTTGCAGGTTCGAGAGAATGCCGACGAAGATGATCACCGCGCCGCCGCCCGCCAGCAGCCAGCCGATGATCGATTTGCCATTGAAGAACAACAACCCGATGCCGATGACCAGCGGCAAGAGCGTCAGCCCGAAGGTGTTCGGGCCCCACCAGTGCCAGTAACCGCTGGTCACCTGCACTTGATTCATAATCAGGTAACCGCCGGCGATGGCCAGCGCCAGCCCGAACAGAAACATGCCGATTCCACCCGGCGTGCCGCCCGGCGAAAACCTGGGGCTTGCAGATTCTTCTTCAGTTTTGCGCTTGCTTTCCAAAGCCTATCCTTTCCGGCTACAAATCATTGGCTAATTGCCAGGCGGTCTCTGACGATGCTCGTGACCATTTTGTGACAACTCTCCTGGCCGCGATCTGAGCGCGCGCCGCGCGCCTTTCGCTTGCTCTCATCGGTTGCCTGAGCATAGCCAGCAGCCACAGGCAATGTGGCATGAGTATAGCAGCGTTGGTGATGGCATCAACTCCAGCCTATGCCATCTCTGTGGCAGCAGTGTGGAGCAGGCTCAACCTTCAAGGCTTCCTCCGAAGGGCACGCAGCATGATCCGTTCAATAAGCCTATCGAAATCAATATCCGACCAGATTCCGTATCGTGAGCGTTTGAACGGATACAAGCCAGGGTTCGGGTTTGCCTCCAGAAAGACCCACTCGCCCGTGGGGGTCAGCATTAAGTCCAGGCGGCTATAATCTCTCAAGTCCAGAGCGCAGCACGTCCGCAGTACCAGCTTCTTCACACGGCGCTCCTGCTCCGGCGTCAACTGGGCAAAATCCGTCCGAAACGACCACCGTCTTTGATATTGCCTATCGTGTTTTAGCCGGTACGAAATCAGTCGCGGCGCGCTCTTTGATCCTCGACCGATAAACAACTCGCGGACAGGCATGATGCGATCTTCGATGACGCCGACCAGCATCTCGCGGCCAGCGATGAATTCCTCGCAGATGATCTTCTTCGTCTCACTTTGTCTAAGAAAGGCGATCCGTCGCAAGAGCGCTTCCTTTGTGCGTACCAGGGAAGCCTGACTGATGCCCACCGATGCATCATCAAATCTGGGCTTGACCACAAGCGGGAACGTCATCCCTTGCGGAAGACGCGGCGAGGCTTTCTCGACCACGAAGAACTTCGGTATTTTGAATCCTTCCTGAGCGGCGATCAATTTGCTGAGCGCCTTATCGCGGCAAAGCATCAGCCCCCTCGGCCCTGTGCCCGTGTAAGGCAGTTCAAGCAGATCCAGCAATCCACAGATGGCGCTGTCCTTCTGCCTGTCGCCCTCAACATGCTCTGTGAGATTGAAGACGACATCCGGCTTCACCTTCTCGATCCATTGAAGTAATCCGGCAGCATCCGTGTACGGGCCGACAACCACCCGCGCCACAAGGCGGCGAAGGCTGTTCACCAGCGGGCTATCTCCTTCGCCTTTCAGAAACCGCGACGTTCCGGGGGTGAGAACTTCTTTGTCAACCAATACCGCCACCGTCAGACGACTCAGCAGCCGGTGCCGAGTTCCAATCTGTACCGCCATTATTGAGTGCCTCCGTAAAGGATCTGTTCAGGAACGCCCGACGACGGGTCATCAATTCGCCGCTGGCAAGCTCCTGGGGACTGTCTGAATCTCTGCCCACAACCTTTCCAGACCGTAGAGGCCATTACGGCCCCGGCCCACTCATGGCTAAAGAGTTAGCGATGGATTGGCCCAGCATTCGCTCAGCCAGGCAGCCGTGCCCTGGTCTGCATCTGTAGTAAGGTCATTGATGACGGCAGAACAGTACCAGCCCAACCAATGGCTGGCGGCTGGGTTTAGCCAGTATGCAAGGATACAGATTCATGAGAATTCCACCCTTTGAAATTGCGGATGAACAATATTTGAACTGCGGCGAAAAAGTCAAACAAGTTTCCTGCCGACGCTGCCGGTGGCATAGCGGCCCAGGCGTCAGTGACCATCCCTCGAAATCTTCCCGTGCGGGCGCGAAAGGGCGGGGTGATGCCGGCAATTCGCAGGTTTTTTCGGGAGGCGCTTGAGTTTTTCGATTCAACTCAATGGGGTGATAAAGTTCGCATTTTAAGATCTGTGAATCCGGCTATTGCGCGAGCCTCCGCGAGGTCAAGCGGAACTCCTCGCTGGACAATCAAAAATGATTTCGCTATAAGCCTAGCTGTCAGGGTTCAATTAAGAATTAGTCAGCACGGTTGTGAGCCTTGCCAGATACCAAATTCTTGTAGCATTGCAGCCAAATACCACATATCGAGGAGAAGACACATGGTCGCAAATCCCCCTGTAGACATGCCGCGAATCACCCCACATATTTTCTATGATGACGTTGCCGCCGCCATTGACTGGCTGGTCAAAGCCTTTGGTTTCGAAATCCGCCTGCGAATGACCGACAAGGATGGCGGAGTCGTGCATGGCGAGCTGGAGATGGCAGAGAGCCTGATTATGCTGGGGCTCACATCCGAGAATGAAGCCTGGGAGAGCCCGCGAACGTTCGATGGTCGCGTGAGCCAGAGACTCTACATCTTCGTCGACAACATCGACGCACACTACGAGCGCGCCGTGAGCGCCGGTGCCAAGATCATCCGCGAACCGGCAGACCAATTCTGGGGCGACCGCGTCTATGAGTGTATAGACCCGGAAGGCCATCGCTGGAAGTTCGCCGAGCACCTCTGGGATGTCGATAATCGAAACTTGAAGCGGCCCGAAGATGAACATTAAACCTGACTAGTTTTCATAGACGGTCTCGATTGATCGGCAAGACCAGGCATGTTCCCGGCATCTGAGTTGTCTGATGACTTCGGCGGCCCAGGTGCCTGCGTAGTTGTCGCGAGCCAGGGTCAAGTTCCCCACCAGATTTCCCTCGGTCGGAATGCCGATGACCGTGATGTCCTGGTTGCCGATGCCCGCGTCGTCGACGACGAAGCGCGCGTCTTGCGTCATATCGATGGCTCCTGGGCGATAGGCGAAGTGGTCGCCGGCAAGCGAGCGATTCTCATAAGCCCGCACCATCCCGCGTCTGTGCAGATTGCGATAAAGCGGCGTCGCATCGCGCGGGACATCGACGGACGGATAGCGCGCATCGACCAGAATTTCGGCCTCGGCGACGGCTCCGGGAATCGCATCGCAGCGTAGCTCGAAGCAGCCGCTGGCCTCATCAGTCAACACACGGGGATTGCGCGCCACTGAAAAATCCAGTATCCCCGCTCGTTGAAGCGCCAGGAGCTTTTCGATGTTAATGATCGGCGGGCCAAAGGCAACGCGTTTGAGACGCGGGTAGTAATGCTCTATCAATTTTCGGTGTGACTCCGGGTTGAGCCCGCCGAACTGCAAGACAGAGCCCAGCGCCTTTCTGACTTCGTACCAGATGTCTATGGCTGCCTTGACGCCACAACCGGCCTGGCCTCGGCGGGCGCGGGCGATCTCCTGCTCCATGTATCGCTCGATGAATGAGGCGAACTCCGGGCCGCTCTGGAAACGCCGCTCGCCCACAGGGTCGAGCACCTGCCGATAGTCAAAAGGCTCCTGGTCAGGATGCGCCCGCAAGTAAGCCGCGATCACCCGGCGCAAGGACTGAGCATCATTGCCGCACAACGCCAACTGTTCCAGTTCGTCGCGGTCGCGCATCACCACACGGTAGTAATGCAGTTCCATCTCCAGTTCAAAGAGCGGCCATAAATCCTTCTCCAGATCCAGCTTTCCGTCCGGCGCTTGGCGTCTGAGTTCGGCCAGGGCGCTGTCGGTAAAAAAGGTCAGCGGCCGTTCGTAGATGGGCAGATCATGTGCCTTTGGCGTCATGGGGAGACCCGTGCGGCTGAACGGAATGATCGACCGTGGCTCCTTGCCGCTGGCTTCGTAAGCAAGCGGCCCGTCCGCCGCCCGCTTGAAGACGCCGCCGCGACCTTCCGTGAGTTCAAGCAGCGCATCGATGAAGGTCAGACCGACGCCCTGCATGGCGACTCTGGCGCTGGCAGGAATCTTTGCCATCGATTCCATCACCGGATATACAAAGGGGATGAATGCCGCTCCGGCGTGTCGCCTGGCGAATGCCTGGTAGCGCTTCTCTGTGGTTCCAGGCCGCAGCCGAGAATGCCCCGTGGCGAGCAGCACCTTATCAACCTGGATCTCTTCCGTGTCGCCGCTCTCGGCCATAAACACCAACTGGTAGGCCCGCCCTTGCGGTCGAATATCCACCACCTCGCCGACGTGACGCGACACCGTCACATCAGCCGGAAGGTGCGTGATGAGGCGCTCGAATCCGTCGATGAGATAGCGTCCGACAACCGCTCTGGATAGATACTCCTCCCCGGTCAAGGGCGTCTGCGGCTGGAAGGTTTCCTGATACCAGGCCAGAAAGCTGGGGCCCCGCCCTGCCACTATGGGCGGAGCCGTCGCCGTCCACAGATCGATCTCGCCGACGCTGATGTTGACCAGAATATAATCGGGCTGTTCAGGGTCGTAGATGGGGCTTGCGCCGAAATTAGCGGAGCGGTTGAAAAGGTTGATGTGAAGCGGGTGGCGCAAAGGACGTGCATTGAACTCGGCCAATAGCCTTTCCAGACAATAGAGCCCTTTGGGGCCCAGTCCAACGATAGCTAACGAGTGAGCGAGCGGCATCTCGCTCGATGGGTTTCCGAAAGTCAATTCATCATCCTCGACGCGTTGTTGACATCCATGAAGGGAAACGTTAGAGTAGCCTCAGTCATAGTCTTTTGCAATCCCTGTTGTAGCCGAAATCTTGAATCGAACTGGAAAGCCGCTCTTGATGAAGCACCAAAAAACTCCTTCTTCCGACTCACTCTATCAGCCTGCTGTAAGTGGAATCACAACCTTCGGTCGTCTGCCGCATACAACTGAAATCGCGGATATGGAGATCGATCTGGCAGTGCTCGGCATCCCGTTTGATAGCCTGGTGACCTTCCGTCCGGGGGCGCGATTCGGGCCCAACGCCATTCGCCAATCTTCGGTTCTCTGTCGTAATTATAGCCAGCAGATGGAAGTCGGCGTCTACGAGCGATTGCGGGCAATCGATGTCGGTAATGTAAATGTCAATCCATTCGATTACGATGAAGCATTTCGCCAGATTGAAGATCGCCTCAGCCAATTGCAGAGTCGCGGTACGGCGGTCGTCTCTTTGGGTGGCGATCACTCGATCCTCCTGCCCATCCTCCGCGCCACGAGCAAGCAATACCCACGTCTCACACTGATTCAGTTCGATGCTCATGCGGACACTTCCGAGGGGACGTTATCGGGGCAGCGATTCCATCACGGCACATCCATTCGGCGGGCGATTGAAGAGGGGTTAGTCCAGGGAAACCATGTCTTCCAGATAGGCATACGCGGCTTCATCGAGAGCGCCAGTTACAACGACTTTGCCAACCAGGCAGGAATCCATACTCTCGATATGCAGGGATTTCACAACCCCAGCCGGCGGGCGGCGTTTTTAGAGACGCTGCGCGCGGTCGCGGGCGCTGATCCCTGTTATCTCACCTTTGACATAGACGGCATCGATCCGGCTTTCGCTCCGGGAACCGGTACGCCTGTGGTTGGCGGGCTCACCAGCTTTGAAGCGCTGGACATGATGCGTTCATTCAGAGGACTACAGTTTATCGGCGGCGATGTGGTCGAGGTCGCACCGGCTTACGATCACGCCGAAATCACTTCACTGCTGGGAGCCGCAATCGCCTTTGAGATCGCCGCGCTCGTCGCCATTACGCGCTCAAGCTGAGCCATTCAGGGCCGAGAACTTCAGCGATGGTGGTGAACCCATAACGTTGCGGGCAGCGCGTTGCTGCCAGGTCTTTGCCGGTCAATTTCGATCCCACTAAATACTCCTTCCCCATCTTCTCCTGGCACCAGTAGAGAACTTTATCGATACAAGGGGTCGGGACGCCGGCAATCTCGGCGATGCCGCGAATGGCAACCAGTCCAAACGGCACATCTTCGGTCAGATAGCGGTGATTGAAGTCTGGAATGTAGCTGCCGGTTTCAATCTCGATCATCGGGTGGGTGATGCCTTCGTATCCAGAGTTTGTGCGTAGCGCGGTCATCAAATTGGTTTTGTCTTTAATGTCATTTCCGTAACAGCCGATGTCCCAATCATACATCGGGATGACCTGCGAAAGGTTTACCTGGGGAAACTCCGCCATGATTTGCCGGCTCGTCTGGACGACTTCCTCGCTGACCTTGCCCAGAAGCTCTGCCGTCGCCTCGTCTATACCTTGATAAAACAAGGGCGGCTGCGCCAGCGCTTTGCCGTCCCAGTCTTTCCAGCGCCCGTACATAATCGGCGGATGGCTATAGGCATTCGGCGATCTCAGCGTAATGCCGAGCAAATGCCCTGAGATCACCAGCGTCGGCGGCTCACCCAAAAGGCGCTGCATGCAGGCCAAAGGATCCTTGAGGCGGGCGCTTGCGAGATTGCCCTGGAGCGCGCCGACCAGTTTATCTTTAGTCCCGTGAATTTTCGCGGATCTGCCGAATTCGACAATTCGGCAGATCCAGGGCAGCGACTCGAAATTCATCACCAGGCAATTGTTCAGTCTCTGACCGAGGGCCTTTCGCACATCGAATTCAAATCCATTCTGGCCCGGCAGACCGACGATCAGGCAGCCATCCTCAATGTAGGGTTCCAGCGCGGTGAGATAACCCCAATGCAGAAAAGCGGGAACCGCAAAGATGATGAGGTCACAGCCGCGCGCCGCTTGCTCTGGATCGCTGGTGATCATGAAAGGGTTGGCCGTCAAGGCAAGCGGATGCTCATTTGGTTTCCGCACAGTGACCGTCAGCCGGTCACCATCCAGGGCCTTGCTCCATCTATGCGCCTTGTCCGCATTCTGCGTTAGAATACGAACTTCGACGTTTGCTTTCGTGGAAACGACTCCCGCGAGAACATGGGCGCTGCTTCCTGTGCCGCAGATGAGAACTCGTATCGGATCAGTCATAGTGTTCGTTGCGTAGCTTGCATTGCCCGACTCCCTGCTCAAGTCGAGCGAGACAGGGTGGGGCCGAGATCATTATGCGAAAAGGAACAGAAATTAAAAACCGAATTGCTCTATCCGATAAGCCGGGTTATTTGGCCGTCACGCACAGTTCACCCGCTTTGCAATCTTAACCGGTTGCGCCTTTCCCCATTGCGGAACTTCTGGTGATTTGGCGGCCAGATTAATGGCCCGGCGGTGCGTTGATCCAACCGTTCCTGTGCTCATTTCGAATTCGCGATCCATTTGCGGAATGACGGCGTTGGGAGTCTAGCACGCCACTCACCTGTGGAACAAACTGCCAATGATCTTATCAATGCATGATCTGAGTTTTGTAATCTATATCTCGATCAGAGGGAAGCTATACGGGTGATTCTTCGAGCCTTGCCGGAGGCTTAGGGCCGCGCGGCATCCCTGGCTGAAAATTAAGTATTAAATCATTTTGAAATGTTATTTTAATCGCTCCCGGTTGAATCATAAAACTCAATTTGGGGTTGTTGCATTAGAGAAGCCATTGTGGTAGAGTCCGCTTCGATTGCTTGATCATCCTTATAGTCGGGTTGTTAGCAGATTAACCAATACGGACGAAGATCGCTGATGAGTTCTTCCAGACAGGAAGCTGATCCTCGCATCATTGCGGTAAACGGCAGCGGGCGATACGGCCACGAGCTAAACCGGCTGCCGAGTCAGTCATGTCTGTACCTAAGTAAGCCTTTTGATCCATTGCGGGCAGAAACCGCGCCCCGATTGCAATTGCCGCCAACCGGTATCGGTTTCTGAATTTCATATTCCTCAGCTACTTTGCGACAACCCCCGGAGGGCGGGTTGAACGCGAAAGGAAGGCACATGAAACAGATCAACATCACCCGAAACAGCAACGGCACTGTGACGTTTGAAACCGTGTCCATCGATGTCACCGACAACGTTTTTTTCACCAACCTGGATCCCCAACAAGCTCATTGGCCGACGCTCTCCACCAATCAACTGGGGAAAGCTCCTTCTCCAAATTCGAGCCAATGCACAGTTCCTCAGGGAACTGCGCCCTATCAAGTTACCTACGGCTGCCAGATCACCGGGCATCAGAATGAGCAGGGGATCATCAACGTGTACGGGCTGCTTGCCGCAGCGGACGACACGACGCTGCCGCAGGCTACTCACGGCGTCCCGATCACCGCGCAGCCCGTGGTGGTCGGCGGACAGTCGCCTTATGCCATCAGCGGCCAACTCTTTCAGATCACCGACAGCAACAACAACGTCATCCAGTCCGGCTCGGGCATCGGCCCAGGGTTGCAGTTGAAGGCCTCGACCAACAGCACGGGAATCTCGGTGTCGGGCACCCCCACCGTGGTGGGAACTTACAATTTCACTTTCACGGTGAATGACGCCATGGGGGCAAACCTCCAGCAGGTTCAGTACTTGATGAAAGTCGTCTGAGCAGGCGTAGTGTGACGGGTCAATGTCAAAGCGGAAGGAGATTCATATGAATAAAGTGAACCGAAGGATCGCCAACAACGGCAATCAAGCACGCAGTCTCGGCAACCAGGGAGCCAGGCGCTTCAAGGTCGGACAGGCGTTTGGATCGACCTCACGGTGGTACTTTACCGGCAAGACTGTCCGGGTCTTAGCGACCATCGCTCTCGCCGCAGGAATCGCTCTCGCGCTTCTGGGCGACCATCAGGTTCGGGCGCAGAATCTCGGCAGCCCGGACTTTGCTAACCCAAGCGAGATCCGCTATCGTGCCGGCCAAAAGCGTTTGCGAGCGGTCATGCAACTCATTAGCGGTAAATACGCCATACCGAGCGTCGGCACAGCGACGCTGCGGCAGTTCCGTGGCTGGGATCCGGACGGGCCTGTGCCCAATCTCAACACCAATGTCATCTCCCCCGGCCCAACCTTGCGCGTCCGTCTCGGAGACTTGATGGAGATTTCGTTCCTGAACAAGATCGACGACAACATGTTCGCCTATACGTTCGACACCAACAGTCCGGGCGGCAAGTCCGGCTTCGGGTGCGACCAGAGCGGCACCATCTATCCTGGGAAGGATCTGTTTCCCAATTGCTTTCACGGCTCCAGCACGGCCAACATACACTTTCATGGCACACATACCAGCCCGGACGGGCTGGCCGATAATGTGCTTGTGCAGATATTGCCGCAGGTGAAGCAGCCGGACTGGACGGGCACTTTCGACAAGCTCTTCAACTCCGGCAAGATTCCCCAGCGCTGGCGCGACATGCCGCCTGATTACCAGAATCTCCAGATGTCCATGATCAGGGCGCATGACGAGGAAGCGGCGAAGGCGGCGGAGAAGAACAAATTACCTCCGCCCCAGTCGCTGTATCAAGCCGACCGGCAAATGATCGACGCAGGCCAGTGGCCGCAGTATCTCATGGGCGCGTTTCCCAACTTCTTCCAAATCCCTAACTACGATTCTGGAAACTACAAGATGGGCCAGGCACCGGGCACCCATTGGTATCATGCACACAAACATGGCTCGACCTCTCTACATATCCTCAATGGCCTCGCCGGAATGATCGTCATTGAATCGACCCAGCCGGATGGCTACGATCAGGTCATTCGGAGATACTACGGCTGGGGAGAGAACTACGGAGCCCATGAAAAGATCATCATCTTCCAGCAGTTCGACACGACGCAGAATCTTGAGCGGCCAGGAGCCGGCGGCAAGGGCATCAAACAGGTTCTCGTCAATGGCAAGCTGACGCCGACCATCACCATGATGCCGGGCGAAGTGCAACTGTGGCGCATGTTGAACGCCACCGAGGGCAATAACGCAGGGAAACTTGCCACCGACCTGTTCCAGACTACGGGATTCACCTTCAAGCAGACGGCCATGGACGGCGTGCAGTTCAGCCCGAACAACTACAAATATCAACCCTTTCTCACCGCCGGAGCGCCCAGCGGCCAGATCCCTGGCGGACTGGCGCTGGCGGGTGGGAACCGCGCCGACCTTCTCGTCCAAGCGCCGACCACAGCCGGTGTCTACACGTTCGCCACCGGTGGGACGACCATGTTCTTCGTCAAGGTCGCAGGCTCCCCGGTGACCTATCCTCAAGGCCCCTTCCCGACCAAGTGGCCTGAGATACCGAAGTTCCTGCGTGACCTGCCCAGGCCCGGCCCGAACGATGTCAAGAATCCCCATTCGCCGGTGAAATTCCAATGGGAGCCGGGCCGCGTCCAAGCGGCTCCGACTCCAAATCCACCCAACAACAACCCGCCGCATTTTATGATCAACGACCAACAATTCGAAGAGCATGGCTCGAAGGTCGACCAGTGCATGCCGCTGAACGGGTTGCAGGATTGGGTGCTGGAGAACTGGACGAGCACCTCGCACCCGTTCCACATCCACATCAATCCATTTCAGATCATTCAGATCGACACGCCGACGGCGCAGAACCAGTACTCGTTCTATAAGCCGCCGAGCGATTACCTCTGGCAGGATGTGATCGCCCTGCCGCCGGCGAAGATCAGTTCGGACGGCAAACAGATCACTCCCGGCAGGGTCACCATTCGGCAGACCTATGTGGACTTCACAGGCACCTACGTACTCCACTGCCACATCCTCGCTCACGAAGATCGAGGTATGATGCAACTCGTTCGTGTCGTGCCGGCGGCAAGCTATCCGCAAGCCTGTCAGAGTAACATTCCGCAGCACCACTAAGCCTGTCCTGAGGCTGCCAGCCGTGCGACTGGCAGCCTCACCAGCGGATAGGGCCCAATGGCTGAATGATCTGTGTTATGCCCAATGGACACTTGACGAGATGAAAGCGGGACTTGCTTGGAAGCACCTGTGTCGATAGCAATTCCCCACCTGCCCTGACGGCCCTATCAGCAAGCGACAGATACGACAGTTCACCGCAGATTATGCCGTCAAGCTCTTGGCTTTAACTTTGAGACTGGGAGCAACCGCATGCAAAGGGAAAATCTCATCTACGCGATACCGCTAAAGGTCAAATCGTTACCGGCGGCCGTCAAGATCTCCGGCTTTCTGTCTCCCAGCCATTGCCGGCGGCTGATTTCGCTGGCCAGGCGAAAAGGTCTCAACAACATCGAAACCGACCGCTACGGCCAGAGGTCGTCGACGAATGCCTGCCGGCTGTTGCCTGAAGACGATGAACTGATCTATAAGCGATTTGCCCAGACTGCCACAGAGCTAAACGCGGAGATCTGGCAGATGTCTCTGGCGGGTATTTATGAACCGATCTCCGTCCTGCGATATCGTACCACCGATTGGATCCGCCCACATATTGATGCCGATTACCGAGTCCCAGATCCAAGCAAGTTGTCTTGTAGTATTCAGTTAGTGCCCAAAGATTCCTTCACCGGCGGGGTTCTGACGATTGCCGAGTCGGAGGTATTTCATCTGGATATTGGTGACGCGGTCTTGTTTCCTTCGCATATGCTGCACACCGTCTCCCCGATCACCAGCGGCGAAAGGTTTGCCCTGGCAGCCTGGATCCACGGGCCCGCGTTCCGTTAAAGTCACCTCATGGCCGTACAGACCTTGCCGTCAAGAATCCACGCGGCGCAAAAAATGGAACCAACCTGGGCGCAAAAAGCTTAACATGAGTGTAGCCAGCAAAGGAGTCTTGAGCATGAAGCAACGGTTGAGCGCAATTTTTCTTTCAGTGATCGTCATTACATTGCTTTCCGTCGCCAGTCCGGCGCAAGAACCGGCAACATCGCCGGGCAAGCCGCGCCCTTCCCGCGCGGCGCAAAAACCCGATGCTGAAGCTTTGCCAAAGGCCGACGCCCAGACGGAAGCGCCGGCTTTTGAAGAGCAGATGCGCCGCACGCTCAACAATCTCTCAACTGAGATTGATTCGCTCAACGCCGAGATCAAACTGCTGCGGCGCGCCACCGAACGCAACTCAATGGCGATTGAACTGCTGCTGTCTGAAGATCGGCTGGCGAAGGCCGAAGATAAGCTCGATCAAGCGACGCAGCGCAAAGTCGAACTGGACGCGCGCGAGGCCGACATTTTGCGGCGGCAGAAGAACATTCAACAGGAGGTCACGCTGCGCGGCTTTCTGCGGCGGGATGAGGGAGAAGCGGCGCTGCGCGTCGAATACCAGCGCGCCCTCGACGACACACGTAATCAACAACAACAACTGCAACAACGCATCAGCGACTTGCAGGCGCAGGTCACACAATTGCGCGCCCGCACAGACACCCTGCGCCGCCGCCTCGAACGACTGGAAGAGCGCAACGATTCACAGAAGCAAGAGCAGTAGGCAGGGTGAGAAAATGATGAATGCGAAATGATGAATGATGAATAAGAGAGAAGGCTTTCACCAGTTCATCATTCATCGTTCATCATTTCGCTATACTGCCTATGGCGTCACCACCACCTTGATCGGCACTTCCAGTTGCGGATGAGCCGCGTCGGTCGTCTCAATGCGCAGAGTGCCGATGTAGGTAGCCGCTTTTGGCAGCTTTGATGGATCGAAGCGAATGTGGATCAGGTAATTGCTGCCGTCAACAATGGTCAGCGATTCGGTCTGTAAAAATTCAAGCGACGACTTGAGCGATTTGATCTGGAAGGTGCCGACCGGCTTGCGAATGCCGAGCCGGCTCATCACCGTTGCGCCGCTCTGCAATTTCGCAAGCGGCACCTCGCCGAAGTCCACCTGTTGCGGCGTGACAATCAAGCTCTCGGCCTGGGCGTTCGTCGTCACCTGCAACTTCAAATCTTCGCCGCCTTCGACCTTGACGATCAGCGGCACGACGCGCGACGGCGCATCGGCAGGCGGCCCAACTGTAACATCCAATACATAACCATCGCCGTTGGATTCGCGCGTCAGCTTGAAGCTATCGTCGGCAGCGGCGAGTTTGACGTTGCGGCTCGGCGTCGCGGGCCGGATTCTCAGTGAGATCGGCAAGCGCTCGTCTTTTTCAAGCGTGATCTTTGGCCGCGCGGTGGGCCAGACGATGAATGCGCCGAGCGTGTCGCCGTGCTGAATGTCGGCATTGCTGATACGTTTGGTGAAGGCCGGCAGCGGCTTGATCGTCGCCGTCACCGTCACCTTGATCAGCCGATGCTTCGGATCATTGGTTTGCAACTCGTAAGTGTGTTCGAGTGGCCCGGTCGCCAGATCTTTGGTTTGGAGATGGATGCGAATGACGCCAGCCTGACCAGGCTGTAGGACTTTATCGAAATAAAAGTCCATCGCCGTGCATCAGCTTGGCGCGGCCATGCGCCGTGCCGCAGGCATCAGCGCCAGGCCGCCGATGCCGCTGGCCTGAAAAGCGCCCGCCCGCGCCAGCCCCTTCGACATCGATGGCGCAGCTTGCCCGGTGAGCGATTTATTCTCCATCTCTAATGGCGCATCGCCGTCGTTGCGGACAGGAAAGACTTGTTCGAGATCTTCGCCGGCGAACACATCGCCGAAATCGCGCCGCGTCATGTTCATGAAAACCAGCGGCGCGCTTTGCGGGGTCGCCAAGGCGATTGAAACCAACGGCGCTGCCAGACAGGTCGCCGCCAAGACGATCAGCAGTAGGCGCGCTGGGTTTGGCGCGCTTGGATGAATAGATGTCTTTGCCATGATGAGAAAGAGAAATGCTAGCCGCCAGGTGCCGGGATTTCAAGCATAGATTGGAGCACCCCTCAGTTCAACGCTGAGGCGGAGCGGGCGCGCCGTCTTCTGCCGGCGTCAAGGAATATCAAGAGTCCAATAAGATTTGCCAGGACAATCAAGCCCGATATTTTGACCGCGAACATCAAGCGGCTTTCCACTTCAATGATCGGAACGATTGAAAGCGCGAGGTAGAGCAGAGTCATCAAACCGCCGGACAATGCACATGCCTTCAGCCAGAAGGGCGCAGGTGAATTGATCTTTTTCAAGCCTATGAGCGGCAGGGCAAACATTGCAAGATAAGTGAGCGCGTAGAAGACTGCCGAGGCATTCCACAACAACTGAAAGGCTTCTTGCTTGCCAACGCCGATCAGCCCCACCAATCCCAGCACGAGCGTCGCGGCTCCTACAAAGAAGATTGAATTGATGGGTGTCCGATACCTGGCATGCAACCGCGTGAACCAATCCGGGAGCAGCCTGTCCCAGCCCGCCACCATGGGAAGTCGCGTGTTACCGGCAAACATCACACTCGATTGCGCCAGGCGTATGCAGAGCAGCGCGATAATCGTCACTGGGACGATAGCTGTGGCGAAACTGAGCGAGCCAAAGCCGGTGCTTAATACCTGCGGGATGGGCGCGATCAGATCAATCTGGCCTTGCGGGATCAGCGTCAGCACGGAATTCGTGCCGAGGATGAACATCACGGCGATGACCGGCGCTGCCAGGGCTACCGAGCGACTGATCGCCCGCACCGGATCGCGGCACTCTCCTGCATGGATGGCGACGTACTCAAATCCGCCCAGCGCGCCAAATCCCATCTTGCCCAGCAAGTTAAAGCTCATAAGTGAGAGCACCGGCATCTCGGTTCGGAGCGGATGATAATCGGCTATAGCGCCGCCGGGGCGGTTTAGAAAAGGCAGGATAAGCAGCGCGGCAAAAGTTACAAGCATCAACACGCCGCCGGCTTTATGAACCCACTTGCCGATGCTGAGTCCGACGGTTGCCAGCCAGATCAGCAGACCGATAGTAGCCAAACTCACTAAACCGATGAACCACTTGCTGGAGGTCAACCACTCGCCGCTTGGGCCAATGATATAACGCAGGTATTGGGTTACTTGCAGGCCAATCTCGGAGGTGTTCAAAATGGCAAACAGCCATAGATTCCAGGCAACCAGAAAGCCGATCAATTCATTAAAGCCCAGCTTGGCCCATTGATACAATCCGCCTTCGAGCGGCATGATGCGATTGAGATAGATCACCACGACCGCCGAGGGGATGTAGAAGAACACCATGGCGAGAAGCCATAAGACGACGTGCGAGGGGCCTTGCTTGGCCGCTACGCCGACCCACGGAAGGCCGACGATGAAGAGAATTTGGGTGAGCGCAAGATCCGTAAGGCCGAGTTCTTTTTTGAAGACGGCGCTGCGCTGCTCGACCTGTTCTTCGGCACGGCGCAGTTCCGTAGGAAGGTTGGCCATTTCATCAGTCATTCATTTGCCTGCCGCTTGCGAACGGGTTCGCTGCTGCGCTTGCAGCTTTTTCATATCAACGCCCGACTGTTTGGTGATCAGCCAATCGAAGAGCCGCGCCGGAAGCCACCGTTTGAGCACCAGGGCCAATCGCGCATGACGCGGCGCGGCGTAGCGCGGGCGCGGGCGCTCAAGCGTCAGGGCTTTCACCACCAGTTCGGCAATGTCGTCGGGACGGCCAGCCATCTTGCGCATGCGCTGATAGCCTTCGGCAGAACCCTCGAAGAACGGTTTGTACGGGCCGTCCTGTTCGATCACCTCGCGAGCCCGCTCATTGGCAACGCCTGAGAATTCCGTAGCGATAAAGCCTGGCTCGATGATCATGACCTTGATGCCGAACGGCGCAAGTTCGCCGCGCAGACCGTCGGAAATGGCTTCCAGAGCGTGTTTCGTGGCATCGTAAACGGACGACAGGGGGCGCGCGATGCGCCCTGCGAGCGAGCTAATGTTGACAATACGGCCACGCGCTTGCCGTCTGAGGACGGGAATGACGAGTTGCGTCAGGGCGATGAGCGAGAAGAGATTGGTCTCGAAGTTCTGGCGAATGGCTTCGACGGGCACCAGTTCGATAGGGCCGCGCTGGCCATAACCGGCGTTGTTGATGAGCGCGTCGATGCGCCCGAAGGCGGTAAGCGTCTCATTGACGAGGCGTTGGCGATCTGTGGCGTCGGTTACATCTGCGGCAATCGCCAGAGCCCGCCCGCCGGCGCGTTCGATTTCATCTTTCAAGGCATCGAGCCGTTCTTTGCGCCGCGCCACGATCACGACGATAGCGCCCGCACGAGCAAGCCGTCGCGCCGTCGCTTCGCCGATGCCTGCCGATGCGCCGGTGATGATCGCCACTTGTCCAGCAAGTTTTTCCATCGGTTCTCCTCTCACAGGTAGTGGCGGATCATTTTGCGCCAGGTCGGCCAGTCGTGAATCAATTCGCCGCCCCAATCATCCAGGCTATGGGGAATGCCTTTGTCCGTCAATACGCGCCCCATGTCGTAAGTGCGTTCGCGGCAGATGCCGATGTCGCGGTCGCTGGTCACCAGAAAAATCTCCATCCGGCGAATTTGTGATAAATACCACTCATCGCTTAATCCGCCCATGTAAGAGACCGGACAGTTCAAATAAGCATCTTCATCGTGGTAGCCGTCAAGCAAGCGATGAACGCGATACGAGCCGCTGATGCCGATTGTCTTGCGCGCCAGATCGGGATGCTTGAAGGCGAAGTTGACCGCCAGATAAGCGCCGAAGCTGACGCCCGCAGTGATCAAAAAATCATTGGCGTTGCGCGAGCGGATGAACGGCACGACTTCGCTGAGCACATAATCTTCCCAGACGTTGTGGCGGCGGACGCGCTCGCGCGGCGAGATCTGATCGTTATACCAGGAGTCGTAGCAGTGGCTGTCGATGCCGTAAAGCTGGATGTGGCCGGCGTCAATTTTATCGGCCAGGGTATCGATCATCAGAAAATCTTTCCACTCGTAGAAACGTCCCCATGAACTCGGAAAGACGATGACCGGCGCGCCCGCGTGGCCGTGAACCATCACGTCCATCTCGCGCCCCATCCGGTCGCTGTGCCATTTGACGTGTTCTTCTTTGGGCATGTGCCTCCAGGATTCAGGGTTCAGGATTCAGCTTGCCCCGTCAATTTCAATTGCTCTTTAACGCATTATCAGTTTGCTTGCGACTCGCGAATCAGCCCTGAATCCTGAATCCTTTCTTAGAATTTCTCGCGCAGATAATAGCGCATCATGTCGCGCCAGGTCGGCCAGTCGTGCGCCATATCATAGCCCCAGAGATCCAGATCGAACGGGATGCCTTTGTTGTAAAGAATGCCTGCGAGCCGGCGCGAGGCATCCGGGTTTTCGTAGTCGCCCTGGCCTGTAAGAATGTGGATGTGCCGCTTCTGTTGCAGCAGCCACAGGTCATGGCCATCGAGGTGCGGCAGGTAATCCACAGGATTGTTGAAGTAGACGTTGTTGTCATAATAATCGCCGTCGTAATAACCGCGTATGTCATACGAGCCACTCATGGCGATCATGCCGTCGAAGAGATCTGGACGGCGGAAGAGTTGATTGGCGCAGTGAAACGCGCCGAGGCTTGCGCCGCAGGTGATGATGCCCAGGCGACTGCGACAACTATTCCAGATGTAGGGCACGACCTCGCGAGTGATGTATTCGTTATATTGCGCCTGTCGAACGCCCTTGTCGTGCGGATGCACTTGCTTGTTAAGCCAGGCGTCACGGTTGATCGAGTTGATCGAAAAGACTTTGACGCGGCCTGCCTCGACGAATTCGTGGATGGCGTCAATCAATTGGAATCTTTCATACTCTAAGAAATCGGCGGCGGCGGTGGGAAACAGTAGCAAGGGAAACCCAAAATCCCCATAAGTGACAATCTCCATCTGGCGGTTCAGGCTGGGGCTGTGCCAGCCGTCAATGACTCTTTGCATGAATTCTTCCTTTCGCTTGCATCTTGTTTTATGCGACTCGTCAGCAGTTGGTAACGCGGGCCAACGAACAAGCGTGTACGCTACCCATATCTGCCGGTAATTTCAAGTCAGGCGAGCGATGCGGTGAGCGGAAGCAGGGAGAGAGAGATGGGGAGTGGGGGAGATGGGGAGTGAGGGAGTGAGGGCAACAGGCGAACAGGTGGAGCGGGTTCGGCTTGCTTGCAGCATGTCTCCCCTTCTCCTCTTCTCCCCCACTCCCCTTCTTCTTATTGCTTGCTGACGCGATTGAAGTGAATCAGGGTTCGCCGAGCGGCACGGCTTTCCAGTTCGAAGCTGGCATCTTTGGTCGACTGGTTTTCGACTAGCCGGTAAGCGCTCTGCTCGCCGCTGTCTTCGGTTGTGCCTTCGACGCGCGCCAGAAAGGCTTCGGCCTCGCTGCGCCCGATCTCGGTCTTCTCTGAGTCAGCGGCGCTGAGGGCTTCGAGCGCATAAGACTTCAGCATCTTCGGCCAGTAGGCTTGAAACAGCCGGTGATTGGCGAAGACATCGGCAGAGATCACCCGGCCATTGACTGCCGCGACGACGCCGACGACCTTGGATGTCGGCAGTATAGCTTTGAAGGCGCGCTCATAATCATCGAGCTTGCGGCTCACATGCTTGTCCTTATAGACGCTCTTGAGATCGCCTGTAGTAGAGGTTACATTATTTACCTGGGCGCTTTCAGCGACGCCGTTCCAGACTTCGGTTTGACTCTTTTTCGCCTGCGCCTTCTCGCGCACATTCGGCATGGCCATCCCGCCAATCGCCACCGACTCGCCGCGACCGAGGCTGCGACCGACGCCGCTGCCACGGCCAACTCCGCCACCATTGCCACTGCCAACCCCGCCGCCGCTGCCACTGCCGACGTTGCGACTCTGACCGAAGCTCTCGCTGCCCGACCATCTGCCGTGTTCGACGCAGAAAACATCGATTGGCACCGGCTTCGCCGTCGCTTCAATGATGCAGTCGTGGCCGACGATGCGATCCTGTTTGCCGCCGATGATCATCTCGCCGGCAATCAGAATGAGCTTTTTGCCGGAGTGGTTGGTCACCGCCAGTCGGTTGACTTCGGCGTTATCGTCTATGCGGCGCTGCGACCGCAAACGGTGAGAGCGCCCGTCCGCGCCCAGTTCGGTGATGAAGACTTTGTGGCTGCGCAAGCCTTCGTCGAGAGTGACGAAATCGTCGCCACTTGCAGCTTGTTCTGAAAGCACCGGAAAGACCGTCAGGTTATCGAAGCTCGTCGGCGAGCCGATGCGCCAGTCACGATGCGGCGTTTCAGTGTGGCTACGGGCTTGTCGGCTTGCTTTGACGATGCGATTACGCGAAGAACCGGCCAGCGCCAGCGCTACCAGCAGAACGCCTGCGAGGAGAGCGGCCAGAGTTTTCATGTGAATCTCCTTGTGGTGAGGGTTGAAGCAGGGCTGGTGGAATCGTGTCAGTCTTAGAACGCCGCTCGTGTGCGGGCCTTGCACAATTCTCAGCCCCGACGGCGCTCTGTGGTGATTAGACGCGCCAACGGCTGGTTGGTTCCAATCTAATGATTGGTCATTTGCAGAAGAAGTAGGTTCATATTGGAAACGCAACTGCGGGGCAGGCGGGATGAAGATTTTTCGACATCCTCCTACTGCCTGCGAAGCGCTCAGATCGAGATGGCTAACGACCAATGATTATCTGATTGGCCGGCACTTCCAGTAATAATTCGTGAAGCCCTCGGCTTCATACATTCGCCGGAAGGTCATCTCGACCATTTGTTCGATGCGCACCTCTGCCGGGTTGCGGTCGGTCATCTGCAAGTAAGCGCGTCCGCCGCCTTCGAAATCGACGATGGTCATGACCGTCGGCGGGTCGGGGTCGGCGTTCAGAAAATCGACGGTAAAGGTGAACACCGCCGCCTGCTTATCGGCAAGCCGCAGGCTTTCAAACTGATCACGCGACCGGCAGGCGATGCAGAGCCGCTGATGCGGGTATTGCACCTTGCCGCAGTTCAAACAGCGATAACCATGAAAGCGGTAGATGTCATCGCGGTTGCGCCAGATCTGCACAGCCGAGGCGGTCGGCATCTGGCGGCGCGGCGCTTCGGTCTCGACCAGCTCGCGGAATTTCATGTAACGTTCATAACTTTCAAGGCTCGCCTTCGACGCCAGGTGGCCGCGCACGCCGCGTCGCCCGGTAGCCTTCTGGCGCTCGATCTCTTCAGTCACTTCAAACAGCAGCGCGTCGCTGCCTGAGCCGTAACCAACCACCAATAACTTTTCGCCGGCGCTGGCTTGCTCAAGCGCCGAGGATAGGATGAGCGCCGGCATTGCCGCGCCGGTGTTGCCGACCGATGACAACAGGTGATCAGGAATCTGTTCAGGTTTGAACCCCAGGCTCCTGGCGACGACGGCAAGCGACCCGGCGTCGGGGGCGTAGAAGATGGCTTTTGAAATTTCTGATGGGCCGATGCCTGTGCGCTCGAATAATTCGCCGACGGTCTGTCGCACGACACGCTGATAGCCTTGCGTGATGCTGAAACGTTCTTCCCAACCGGCAACGAACGGCTCACCCGGCTTGCGCCAGAGATCGGTCATCTCGTCAACCGTCGAATGCGAGGCGAGCAGTTTGGCAATTACGCCGTCGCGCCCCACTTCGATTGCCGCCGCCGCGTCACCGAAGGTTCTTTCACCAGTCGAGCGCGGCGCGGCGAGCCGTGTATCGGCAGCCGTGATGATGACGCGCGAGGCCGAGCCTGCGGCGACCGAGTCGAGCGCCGCATTGAGCGCCGATGTCGAAGCACGCAACGAGTTAGTGTAATCCGTGCTACGAACATCGCGCCGCAGGTCGGCGACCGTGGCGATCAGCGCCGCCGCCGATTTTTCGGCGTAAGGCGAAGTCGTCGTCGCAAAGATCAATCCATCGACATCGTTCGCCTCGTGCCCGGCGAGCAGGTCGCGCACGGCTTCGACGGCCATAGTGATTGAATCTTCATCGACTGCCGCGACGGCGCGCTCACCGTCGCCGGCGCGACCGCCCCATGCGCGGGCAATGTCTTTGTGCGTCAGACGGTAATAAGGAATATAAGCGCCGAACCGGGTGATGCCTGTCATAATTTTCTCCGCGCGTGTTATACCGGAGCGCTTTCGCGCCCGTCAAGCATTCGAACTCTTTCAAGCAAGGTTCGCCGCAGGAAACTGGCAAAGGCAGCCATCCGGTCAAAGATTGAAGTTGAAGGTGAGCGAGCCGATCACCTTCACCGGCTTGCCATATACTTTGTCGGGCGCAAACTTCCAATCACGTACCGCATTGACCGCAGCGTTTCTGAGCAGCGGATGGCCGGAAATCACCTGCGTATCGATGACATTGCCTCGCTCATCAATTGTAATCTGGACAACAACCGGGCCGCCGATCCGCGCAACCTTGGCCAGTGGTGGATACCTGGGTTCAACTCGCGTCACTGCCGTCCGCATCAACTCGGCGCTCGATTTATGAATCTCTGCGGGTATCTGGCCGGCGGCAATGGCGGCGTTCCTGACCGCAGGATCCATAATCGCCTCGCGGTTTCCCGCTGACGAAGTCGCCGCGCCTTGATTTGTCGAGTTGGTTGCGTTGTTGGCTGGATTGGTAGACGGCGGCTCTGAGTTCATGCCGGCGACACTTTGCGTTGTGCGTGAACGCTTCCCTGAGCGCACGATGAGCCACGCGGCGGCAGCCAGGCCGATAAAGAGAATCAGCACCGCCGCGATCAATAGCGGCAGTTTGGCGCGCTGCGAAGGCCGCGTTAATGTCGGCTGCGTGGCCAACCTCGCTGCCGGGTTCGTCGCTTCTGGATTGAGCGCGGCATGGCGCGTTTCGGGGCGCTCGATCAGCCGCGAATCGGCTGACGCGCCATGGGTCTGCGGGTAGCCTGATGCGGTTGCATTGGCTAATGGCTGTGCTCGGATGGCGGTCAAGGGATCGGCTGCGCCGTGCGATGATGCGGCGCTCGCTTCACGCAGGGCCTGGCGCATGGCGCTTGCCGTCGCCGGGCGGTTGTCGCGCTTCAGCGCCATGGCGCGATGTAGAACCGACGCCACGGCTGCCGGAATGTACGGGTTGATCTTGTCCGCCAATTCGAGCGGGTCGCGCTCGCCATTGACGACCGCCGTGGCGCGCGTCAGCGCCGCCGCCGGGGTCGCCCCGGTCATCAGGTGATAAAGGGTCGCCGCCAGCGAATAGAGATCCGACCGCGCGTCTGTGCCTGCGCCTTGAATCTGTTCGAGCGCCGCGTAGCCCGGTGTGTAACCTAAAATACTCGAACTCCCTGTGGCCTGCGTCATGCCGCTCGCCGCGCCTTTTGCCAGGCCGAAGTCGAGCAGAATGATCTGGCCTCTATCGGTCAGCTTCAAATTCTGCGGCTTGATGTCGCGGTGAATGATGGGCGGCTGCTGGCTGTGCAGATAATCGAGCGCATCGAGCAATTGATCGGCCCACATCAGCACGTCGGCGGGCGCGAATGCATAACCCCGCCGCACCAACATTTGTTCGAGATCGTCGCCGGCAATGAACTCCATCACCAGAAACTGGCCAGCGCCTTCACCAAAATGATCGCTGACGCGCGGCAGCGCCGGATGGCGCAAAGAGGCCAGCAAGCGCGCCTCGCGCTCGAAGGCTTTCAGCATACGCTCGTCTGTAAAGAAGGTCTCTTTCAACGCCAGCAGGCTGCCGAGCCGCTGATCTTTCGCCAGATAGACCGCGCCCATGCCGCCGTGCCCGATGCGCTGCATGATTAAATAGCGGCCCTGCAAAATCGTGTTGGGTTCAAGCATGCGCCCTCACTTTCGATTGCCGAATCTGTCCGATTATAGCGGATTGCAAATAAGTGTAGCCTTTGCCACAAAGGCACCAAGGCACGAAGAATCACCATGTTCTTGGTGTGCCTTTGTGGCTTGGTGTCCTGGTGGCAATTCTCCGGCTATGCTGATCTGAAAACCGTTCTAGCTTAAACGATGCGCGGTGAATAATGAATACGAAGCCGGCGGTTTTATGCAAAGCGTGGGCGGTAGATGGCTGTGTGGCGCACCTGCTGAACGGCGCGCTCGTCGTCAGCCGTGAGTAAGATATCTAACACAACGAATTTATGACCCTTACGCTCGAAGCAATCTGTGATACGCCCGCGCGCTTCGATGAGATCGCCATCGCGCGCCGTGCCGTAATTCACCAGGTCGCTCGCCGCATGAATCCACGGGCCGAGCTTGAAGTTGCGCATCAACAATTGATTCGCCAATTCAAGCAGCGCCACCGGGTGCGCCAATGGGTCAACTCCACGATAGATCGCCAGTCGTTCATCGAGGCTGTCGAGCAGCGACCTTTCTTGCAGATTCAAAGGTTCGCGCAGCGTTCCGAGGACAGTGCCCGCGAGTAACGATTCGCGCGTGGCAATCGGGCGCGCGGCGTTTGCAGGAAGCCCCGCGTACGGATAATCGGCAAGGTGCGGCACCCCGGCGCGCTCGATGAGCGTTGCCGCCGCCACCGCGCAGAGGGTGCCGTCGCCGCGTTCAGCCGTGATCGACAGCTTTGCAGGTAGCGCATTCGTTGCGGGCGCGTCTGTTGATGGCGCGTCTATTGATGGGGTGTCGATTACAGTCCGCACAATGACTTCATCGCCTTCGTAAACCGGCTGGATGAATTTGATCTGCATCGCGCCGCGTTCGAGCCAGGCGCGCCCGTAGACGACGACCACCGGCACGGTCATATAACCGTAGACCGTAATGCCTGGCACCAAGCCGCCGCGAAAGCCGTAGCGCGCGGCGGTCGCGTCGTCGTGAATGCGGTTCTCCGAATCCGTCGCTGTATTGCGCGCCCGCACGCGGTAGATCTGAGAGAAGGTCGGGCTCGCCGGTTCATTCATATCAGGCTCATTCGATCACCAGTTGATCGTGTAAAGTCGGCTACAAATCCATTTTCCATCATTTCCCGTCAGGGAGGCCGGCGATTGCCAGCCACGTCAAACGTAATAGCGCATCAGCCAGTCGGCAACCAGCGCCGGCTTCCTTCCGCCGTCGATGTCGACGGTGGCAAGCTGCACGCCGCCCGCCACGTCTTCGACCGATTGTAAGTTAAATCGCGCACGGACGCGCCGCCCATATCGGCGATTCCGTCATCTGTCCTTGTTAAGTTGCCGGGGCTGATTGCCTCTACTGCTTACGCATTATTAAGATGCGTTCAAACATTGTTGTTTTTGTTTTCCGACGTGACCGACGTTCATCAGGTATAAGGTCATCATAGATAGTTTCTGTTTGAAACCCATCTTGTGTTTCACTAGCAGCTATCTCGGCAAGTATTTCTGCCGTGCGCTTCAATTTACCGTCACGCTCAACATCTCCCAGGATCAAGATACAAGAACCGCGTGGTTTGAGGACACGATACATCTCCCTCAAACACTCTTTCATTTGCGGAATATAGATTTTGCTGTTTGCTGTTAATGAGGTATCCAAGTCATGCCAATCCTCGCAGCCTAAGAACCACAGCCGCAAGCGATTGTCTCGCGCATAGTCTAAGGCTCCAAAATACGGCGGACTTGAGATAATTGCATTGACTCGTTCATCCGGTATTGGCAATCGCATAGAGTTCGCTTGCCAAACTTCATACTGTTGTTGATCCCAATCGTGTGGAAGATAAGATCGCCGGTAAGCGCGTTTAACTTTTGCCAATAGCCGTGTCCGAAGGTCACGGTACTGATACATATCTGGGTATTGGTCTGGTGGGAATTTTGCCTTTCGGAGATAAGGGACTAGATGACTAGCTGGATAGGAAAGGAACCCTGGCCGGACATGATGCATAATCCCCAGCAAGCAAGCCATGAGAAAATAATCTTCTCGTTCCCTTAGAATGCGAAATGCACTAAGAATCTCGCGCAAGGTTTGCGGATGGTAGAACTCCTGTATCCATTGCGGCACGATGGATGTATCAATATCGCGTACCGCTTGCTCAACGTCCTGGATGAGTAATTGGGCTCGCTCAAGGGCGATATTCAAGCTTGAAGGAGCCTCCAGTTTACCCCTTGTTAGAACATATGCATAAGGACTAAGGTCATTAGCTATCACTTGCCGCCTCAACAAAGCAGCTTCAAAAGGAATGACGCCAGAGCCAGAGAATGGATCGAAAACAACCTCACCCGGCCTTGAATAAATCTCAATAAGGACTCGCGCCATACCCGATTTTACCTTTCCCACGTAGGGAGAGAGTTGCTGCATGGTACTTTCTCGGCCATTAAAAGAGCCATGCCATAAACTGGCATCTAGTTCTTGATAAGTTTTTTTGTAGTCAAACAAAACTTGTTGCCCTATGCCATGCATAAAATAATCCAATGTTGTTTTAGTTTCTTGGTGTCCAGGGACGAGAAATGCTTTCGTCAACTATTTCATCTTGATGGAGGATACGCACCTGTCTTCTCATTCGACCATCTGGCATTGCAAATACCTTAACATAAACTTGCCAAACATGCTTGGGGCGATCATGAGGCGCAATACCGAACAAGTCCAAAATGAGTTTAGGAAGTTTCAAAGTATCCAAAGTATGTGCTGGTGGTTCTGGTTCAGCAAGCGAAGGTATTCGCTGAGGAAGCAAGAAAACATCTGGAGCGGTAAGCAATCCCAATTCTTCCTCTCGGCCTGGATACTTGGGACAAGGTCGCGTTCTAGTACCGCAAAGTACATCTTTGAAAAAAACAATATCCACTGATTTTTCACGTTGGGTAAGTTCGTTGGTTAATCTATTAATAATGGAATGGGCGCCATGTGCAGGTTGATTCACAATAGCGCCATCCAAATGACACCACACAGCGAATTCTCTTGCCCAGACCGGCGGCTCAGAGATATTGATGCTGTTACCTTCCCCGCCTTTTACTTCGATGGCTGCAAAATAGTCTGGCTCACGTTCAACGACTACAGAAAAATCACATCGACTGTTTGTACTTGTGGGCTGATAATCCGCTATCCAATCACGCCTAGCCAAATTCTCTAGGATGTCTGCGACAAGTGCTTGCCGGTTGTTGGTGGAGGAGGCAATGAACCTGCCGCGAATTTGCTCCACGGCTGAACGGAAAACCAAACCATGCCTGTAATCATATGGCTCAATTCCGTGCTGGCGTAACACTTCTGGGTGAAGCTCATCCATATTGACCAGCAAGTTTACCGTAGGACTCACTTGCCTCACGATTCGTTCTTCATGGTGACAGGGAAGGGTTGCCAAGTATCTGCTCCCTTTGGTTCGACCGCATTCAATAATACGCCAGTTGAATTCTAGGCATATATTCTTGGTCTAGGATAATGCGGACAGTTGCGAAGATTGTGCTGATGACTCGTTGCATCTCAAACGTAATAGCGCATCAGCCAGTCGGCAACCAGCGCCGGCTTCCTTCCGCCGTCAATGTCGACGGTGGCGACGACGGCAAGCTGCACGCCGCCCGCCACGTCTTCGACCGATTGTAAGTTAAATCGCGCACGGATGCGCGACCCTGAAGGCACCGGCGAGATGAAACGCAGGCGGTTCAGGCCATAGTTGATGCCCATCTTGAAATCGCCCTCCACCTTGTAGGCTTGCGCCGCAAGCTGTGGCAGCAGCGACAGCGTCAGAAAGCCGTGCGCGATGGTGGTGCCGAAAGGCGAATCGGTCTTCGCGCGCTCGGTGTCTAGATGAATCCATTGATGATCTTCGGTGGCGTCGGCAAAGTCGTTGATGCGCGCTTGCGCGACTTCAAACCAGTCGCTTGTGCCGATCTCTTCGCCGATCAGTGATCTTAATTCCTCGATGCCGCTGATGATTCGCGTTGTCATATATTCTCCTTTTCCTGAACTCTGCTAGATGACGCCTGCGGTGCGAAAGGCGATGATCTCCGGCGCTGCGAAGCCAAGCTCCGCGAGCACTTCATCCGTATGCTCGCCGAGTTGCGGCGCGCGGCGGCGCACGGCACCGGGCGTCTCATGAAGTCGCACAGGCGGCGCGGCTACCGCAACCGGCGCGCCGCCGTCGGGATAATCAATCTCTTCGAGCAAATGTCGCGCATTCACCTGCGCGTCGGCGAGCACTTCATCCAGATCATAGACCGGGCCACAAGGAATGCGCGCGCCTTCAAGCTCGCCGAGCGCTTCATCGCGTGTCCGCGCCGCACACCAGTTTTTCATCACCTCATTGATGAGGCTGGCATGGCCGGCGCGCGTAATGTCGTCTTTGTAGCGCGGGTCATCGATCAAGTCCGGGCGGCCCACGAGTCGCGACCAGCGGCGAAACATCTGATCGCCAATGGTCGGCACGAGAATCCAGCCATCGCGCGTGCGATAAGCATCGCCCGGCGCAGCGTAGTATCCGGTATTGCCGAGTTGCTCGCGGCGAATCCCCGTCGCCTGGCGCTCGGCGAGCAAAGGTGCCATGAAAGTTACACCGGTCGCCAGCAGCGAGACATCAATTAACTGCCCGCGCCCGGTTTGTAAGCGATGATACAGAGCCGCCATGGCACCGAAGGCAGCGTGCAGCGCCGTGCCGTAATCTACCCACGAGACAATCGAGCGCACGGGCGGCCCGGGAAAGCCCGTCAAACTCATCGCGCCGCTCATCGCCTGCACGACGCCGTCGAAACCGAGGCGATCATGATAAGGCCCGTCGGGGCCGAAGGCGGACGCCATCACGAGAATGATCTCCGCTTTGATCTGCCGCAACCGGTCGTAATCGAGCTTGAGTTTCTGCATCACACCAAGCGGCAGGTTGACGATGACGAGGTCGGCGCTGCTGACCAGTCGATGAATGATCGCTTCGGCCATCGGATGCGCCAGGTCGAGCGTGATGCCGCGCTTGTTGCGATTGAGATTCAAGAAGAGACCGCCTTCGCCGTTTGCAGTGACCGGGCCGAGGCGGCGGTCTTCGCCGCCGTCGCGCCGCTCGACGCGAATCACGTCAGCGCCGAAATCCGCCAGCAGCATGGCGCAATAGGGCGCGGCGATGAAGCGGCCAAAATCGATGACGCGAATTCCGTCCAGCAGTCCAGGCATGACAATCCTTAGTAATTCGTGACAAGTAACAAGTGACAAGTGACAAGAAGGAGGTCTTCATAGGCTAAGTGCGATATACGCCCGTCGCACTTGTCACTTGTCGCTTGTTACTTGTCACGCTTTCTCTATCTGTGATTCCCGCCGAAAATACGCCGCTGCATCGTACCTTTTCCGGTGTGCGAATTCAACGTTGCAGGGCAGGCGGACGCCTGGCGCGGACGGCGCGCTTTGCTTGACCGGCAGGCTTCGACTAAAGTGATGTTGGCCTGCGATGAGCGACGCGATGATGAGCACAGAGCCGGAACTTTCGCTGCGAACGCGCGCGGCGAATCTTGAACGCATGCGGCGCGAAACCTTCGATGTGGTAGTGATCGGCGGCGGCGTGACCGGCGCTGGTGTCGCACTCGATGCCGCAACTCGCGGCCTTGCGGTCGCCCTGCTTGAAAAGGATGATTTTGCCAGCGGCACCAGTTCGCGCTCATCGAAGTTAATTCATGGTGGTCTACGTTACCTTGAGCATTTCGAGTTCGCGCTCGTTCGCGAAGGCTTGCAGGAACGTGCCCTGCTGCGCCAGAACGCGCCGCACCTGAGCCAGCCGCTGCCGTTTCTCGTCCCCGTCTATACGACCGCTGAGCGCTCGCCGCTTGGCAAAAGCGTGCTCAAGCTGCGTGCAGGGCTGGCGCTATATGACAGGCTGGCGGGCCGGCAAAACTTCGCGCGCCATCGCTGGCTGCTGCCTGAGCAGGCCATGGCGTTTGCGCCACATCTGTCAGCCGACGGACTGCGCGGTGCCTTCCTCTATTACGACGGCCTGACTGACGACGCGCGGCTGGTAATCGAAATCATCAAGACGGCAGCCGCGCACGGCGCGGTCGTCGCCAATTACGCTGCCGCCGCCGGCTTTATCGAGCGCGATGGCCGCATCACCGGCGTCGAAGTCCGCGAAGCCCTGGCCGACAAGCGGCTGACGATTGCGACACGAATTGTAATCAATGCCACAGGCGTCTGGGCTGACGCAGTGATGCGCATGAGCGACCCGGCGGCCCGTAAAACCCTGCGGCCCTCGAAAGGCATTCACATCGTGCTGCCCGCCGAGAAGTTGAACAACCGCGCGGCGGTCTTGATCCCGTCCCTGGGCGAGCAGCGCTTTCTCTTCGTCGTTCCCTGGCAGAATCGTATTGTAATCGGCACTACAGATACCGATTACGCCGGCGACCTCGACGATCCGCGCGCCACCGCAGAGGAAATCCGCCGCGTCGTCGGGTCAGCGGCGCACAGCTTTCCCGATGCCGGAATCACGACAGACGATGTTATCAGTTCGTTCGCCGGCTTGCGCCCGCTGGCCGGCGGCGGCGCGGGCGCGACCAAAGAGTTGTCGCGGCGCGAAGTGATCATCGAAAATGCGGCGGGGATGGTGTCGATCATCGGCGGCAAGTTGACCGACTGGCGGGCCATGGCCGAGCGCGCCGTTGATCTGGCGGTGAAACGGCTGGCGGCAAACAACTCCTTGGCGTCAGCCGGCCTGCCGCGCAGCCGTACTGCCGAACTCAAGCTGGCCAACAGCGCGCGCCTCAGGGGAGAAGCAACATTCGAAGTCGCACGCATCGCTCAAAAATTCAAGCTGCCGGTCGAAACCGTCGAGCGCTTGATCCAACACTATGGCGGCAACTATGTGGCGGTCCTCGAACCGACGCGCCAGCGTGAAGAGTTGAAGCGCCCTTTGATTGAAGGCTTGCCGCACATCGAAGCTGAAGTGATCTACGCCATGCGCCACGAGATGATTGTGACCGTCGAAGATTTTTTGTCGCGCCGTACGCGCATCAGCTTGCTGGCGCGCGACGGCGGCGCGAGTTGCGTGGTGCGCGTGGCGCAATTGCTGACGGATGAAGCTCAGGTTGATTGATCGTTTGAACCGAAAGGTGGACTGCTGATGATTGACACGCCCTTTCTCGAACCCCGTCACACGGAACTTGCCATACAGATTGACCGCTTCAACCGCGAGCGCCGCGCCGATCACACGATGAGTGAAGACGAACAGGCGCGCGCCGTAGTGCGAGAGCTTGGTGATGCAGGCTTGCTCGCGCATACGGTGCCGGCAGAGTTGCCCGGCGCAACTCTCGACGTGCGCGCTTTGAGCGTCGCCCGCGAGCATTTATCGTATGATTCATCACTTTCAGATTTAATGTTCGCCATGCAGGGACTCGGCAGTTTCCCTTTGACGATTGCCGGCGGCGAGGCGCTCAAACGCCAGTGGCTGCCGCGCGTCAAAGCGGGAACGGCTATCGCCGCTTTCGCCATCACCGAGCCCGAAGCCGGCTCGGACGTGTCGGCCATCAAGACCACGGCGCGGCGCGACGGCGATGAATATGTAATTGACGGCACAAAGACGTTCATCTCGAACGCCGGGCTGGCGGACTTCTATACGGTCTTTGCGAAGACCGACGCGGCAGCCGGACACCGTGGCATCTCGGCATTCGTCGTCGAGTGTGACCGGGCCGGCTTTGCCGTCGAAGAGCGCCTTGAGTTGATCGCGCCGCACCCGATTGGCCGCCTGCGCTTCGACGGCTGCCGGGTGCCGGCGGCCAATCGTCTGGGCGACGAAGGCGCGGGATTTAAGCTCGCCATGCAGACGCTTGACACCTTTCGCCCGACGGTCGGAGCCGCCGCCTGCGGACTGGCATGGCGGGCGCTGGATGAGGCAATCGATTATGCGAAGCGGCGCGTGCAGTTCGGGCGGGCGATTGCTGACTTTCAAGCGACGCAGATGAAGCTCGCCGAGATGGCGACCGAGTTGGACGCGGCGCGCCTACTGGTCTACCGCGCGGCGTGGCGCAAAGACAGCGGCGCGGCACGCATCACAACCGAAGCGGCGATGGCCAAGCTTTATGCGACGGAAAGCGCCCAGCGCATTATTGACGCAGCGGTGCAGATACACGGCGGTGCCGGCCTGGTGCGCGGCGCGGTGGTCGAGCATCTCTATCGCGACGTTCGCGCGCTGCGGATTTACGAGGGCACGTCGGAGATTCAAAAGCTCATCATCGCCAGCCAACTATTGAAATAGTTTTTAAAATCGCGGAACTCATGCATGAGTTTGATCAGTGCGAACTGCATTCATCGTGTCGAAGGCTGCCACGAGGCGGCCTCGCCCTGATCCGAATCTAACGCCTTGTTGCTCTACCATACCAATTATGATATATACCGCACGCCGACACGGATTGATCTGTGAGAAAGTTTATCAAGTTTATGATGTTGGGTAGCGTTCAGCATTTGCGCCATCTTCCGTCGTAATAAGCTCAGAGTGGCCATGCCTTCGCATGGGCAATTCGTACGATTCCACCGAAACCGACTTAGTTGCGAGGAGCCACCATGCAGCCTCATGTTTTTGTCGTCATGCCATTCGGTGTCAAAGAAGCGCAAAGCGCGACACCGGCTACCGACAACGCGCCTGAGAAGCCAGCCATTAACTTGAGCTTCGATGAAGTCTACGATCTGCTGATCAAGCCCGCTCTGACTAAAGCCGGGTGCGTGCCGTTTCGAGCCGACAAAGAACCGGGGGCTGGCGATATACGCACCGACATGTACTTTGAGTTAGTTACTGCCGATGTCATCCTGGCTGACATTTCCATTCTGAACGCCAACGTCTTCTATGAGCTTGGAGTCCGACACGGCGTCGCGCCGCGCGGTGTGTTGATGATTCACGGCGGGTGGACGAAAAGACCATTTGATGTCGCCCCGGATCGCACTTTCGATTACGACGGCAAGCTCTTCGTTTCCAAGAAAGAGGAGCGCGACGAGTCCTGGCAGAAGCGACTCGATGCCGAAGCCGATAGATTGGCAACGATCTTGAGAGGCGCGCTCGATGTTGATGAGCAAGCCATTGGAAGTCCTGTTTACAAAGAACTGGTCGGATTGAAGCAAGTCGATTGGAGCAATATACAAACCGCGAGGGCAAAATATTTCGGCGATGTATTCGCCGATTGGAAGGGACGCGTCGAGGTCGCCAAGTTGAATGGATGGCCCGGTGACATCCTAACCCTGGCCGATGACGCGCCGACGCGCTTCCACCGCGTCAAGCTCCTCTGGCAAGCCGCCGACGCGCTTTGCAGCATGCACCGCTTTGATGCCGCCTTGTCTGTGCTCAACGACCTGCTGGCGCTCGACCAGAATCACCGCGACGGGCAAACGCGGCTTGGTCTTGTGCTGGGTCGTCTGGGCAAAGTCAATCAGGCCAAAGTCCACATGCTGAGTGTCGCCGAGAAGTACAAGGGCGACACCGAGGCGCAAGGCATCCTGGGCCGCGTCTACAAAGATCTCTGGCGGCTCGAATGGAACGACCTCGAAACACTCCAAGACCGCCAGCAGCAGGCGGTCGCCACATCGAACTACATCGCCAGCGCCGTCCGCAGCTATGATCAGGCAGCGCGCCAGAAGTTCGACTACTACAACGGCATCAACGTCGTCTCTTCCGTCAAGCTCCTTGAACACCTGAAGCAAGCGACTGGCGACCAGCCGGTTGACTGCAAGATCAATGACATTGCCGACCTGATCTCGGTGGTGCGCTTCGCGGCGCAGAACGCCCTCAATTGTGCGGGGCTAGACGTTGGCCAAGACGGGGTGTGGGCGGCGGCCACGCTCGGCGAGCTTGAACTGGTCGGCGGCGATGCCGAAAAGTCGCGCACCCTCTACCGCGACGCCGCCAACGCCCCGGCCACGACCTACTTCAACGTCAACTCAATGCTCGATCAAATCTACCTCTTCGAGAGCCTCGGCTTCCGCCCGGATGCCGTCGCAGGGGTCAAGAAAGTTCTCGAACTGCGGCGCAATATCCTCGAAAAGCGGATTGGCGGGTTGAAGAAATCCGAGCCGCGCTTCAAGCGTGTGGTGGTGGCAAGCGGCCACATGATTGACAAACCAGACCGTCCTGAGGAGCGCTTCCCGTCGCGTAAGGAGGCGGCGGTTCGTGAGCGTATCGCCAAGCAGCTAGAGGTCTGGGATGTTGGCGCGAGTGACCTGGTAATCTGCGGCGGAGCGCGCGGCGCTGACATTCTCTTTGCCGAACTCTGCGCCGACCGTGGGGCAGAGGTCTGGCTGTTTCTCGCGCTGCCGGAAGCTGAGTTTTTGGAAGAGTCCGTCAGGCTGGCCGATAGCGAGTGGGAATCGCGCTTCTTTGCTCTGCGCGACCGCGAGTCAGTGAAGACCTTTCAGCAGGTCGACCGGCTGAAGTCGCCGCCTAAAGGCACGTCGGTCTTTGCGCGCAACAATCTCTGGATGATTAACACGGCGCGGGTGGAGGCGAACGATCCGAAGAATTTATATGCCGTGCTGGTTTGGGATGAGAAGGCGACAGGTGATGGGCCTGGGGGCACGTCTGACTTTGCAGCGCGCGTCAAACAATTAGGCGGACGCCTCGCCCCGATAATTAATCCGACCAAACTATGATCTTCCTATTTTAGAGAGGAGAAAAGCGTATGTCGCTTCAAGACAAGAACGATAAGAAAGGCCCGCGAAAGCTACTGGCGCTGGATGGAGGGGGTATCCGTGGCATCATGACGCTTGAAGTGCTTGATAGGATAGAAAGCGAGTTGCAAAACAAGCTTGGCCGCGACAATCAATTCGTCCTAGCCGATTACTTCGATTACATCGCCGGCACGAGCACCGGAGCGATCATTGCGACCTGTCTTTCACTAGGAATGCGCGTTGACGAAGTTCGCCGTTTCTATATCGAAAGCGGCCCGGCAATGTTTGATAAGACGAACCTGATCAGACGATACTTTCGCAACAAATTCCACGACCAACAACTTGCACAGAAGCTTAAGCAGGTTATCGCCGAAAAGACCGGCGAGCCAGAAGCAACGCTGGGATGCGACAGGCTGCGAACCTACCTGCTGCTGATTCTGCGCAACGCGACGACTGATTCACCCTGGCCGATCTCCAATAATTCTGCGAGCAAATATAATATCCGTACTCGGCCCGTTTCCAACCTCGATCTCCCGCTATGGCAACTCGTTCGTGCGAGCACGGCAGCGCCGACCTACTTTCCGCCCGAAGTGATTACCATCCGCGACCATCAACTCAACGACCATGAATTCGTCTTTGTTGATGGGGGAGTGACGATGTATAACAATCCCGCTTTCCAACTCTTCTTGATGGCTACCGTCGCGCCCTACAACCTGCGATGGCCGACGGGCCAGGATCAAATGCTGCTCGTCTCGGTCGGCACAGGCATTGCAGCCGATGCCAACGCGAATCTCACCCCTGAGCAGATGAACATCGTTTATAACGCCAGTTCACTACCTTCGGCTTTAATGTTTGCGGCGTCAAACGAGCAGGATTTTTTATGCCGTGTGTTCGGCAATTGTCTGAACGGCGGGATACTTGATCGAGAGGTGGGCGATATGCAGGGAGTCAATGGGGAAGGCCCGGTCGGGCCGAAGCTCTTCACTTACATGCGCTACAACGCCGAGCTTTCACGCGCAGGTCTTGACGCCATGGGACTGTCGCAGATCGAGCCCCGCAGCGTACAACAAATGGATACCGTTGACCATATCCCTGAGCTACAGGAAGTCGGGCGCGCGGTCGCCAAAGAGGTCAATATCGCTCATTTCGAAGGATTCCTGCAATAAGATTACCGATGAAAGAGATTGGCCACCGCAGACACAGAGGCACAGAGAGAAAACAAAAAATACTGAGAAAAACCAAAGATTTTTAACTTTTTCTCTGTGCCTCTGTGTCTGCGGTGGCCAATCGCCCGTCTCAATCCAGAGCTAAACACTGCTCTAAGTTCGTTTGCTTCTCTTTCAGGTCAGCGATTTATTTTTTCGGCTGCTCAATCTCGTACTTCACTTTCAGATAGAGCGTGAATTGGACGACCGGTTCGATGACCACCGGGTTGACCACCACATCGAAGCCGTCGGCACCCAGGGGATTGAAGAAGAAGGTGCGGCTTTTGCGGGCTTTCTGAACGATGTACCTTTCGCGATCTCGATAGTAGTCAGGACTGATGTCTTCAGCTTCAAAAGCCGTGTAGGAGTCGTACATCTCTGTGGGAAAGTAGATGCTATGGCGCTCGGCATAAACCTGCGCCGGCGGCTGAAGCTGAAGGCTCAGGAGTTTTTCGTATCGCGCGGTCTTCTGCTTGATGATCTTCGCGGCTTCTTCCATCAGCCGGTTTTGCACACTGCCGGTATCGCGGACGATGTAATCCACCTTGATCAGGTCGAAGATGCTTGAATGGGATGCGGCGATCACCAGCTTATCGAGCAGCAGCTTGTCTTTGTAATGTATGGCGACGTTCTTCTTCAGTTCAAAGCCGGTCAGTTTCTCTTTGGCAACATTGCCGGTCACCTGATAGGAATAGATTTTATTCTGCGCCGCGAAATCGACGAAGAGATCATCTTTGCCGATGCCCAGCCGCTGCAATTCAGTGGTGAAGGCGGCAACCGTCGCGTCCATCTGCTGACCGCACTCCGGCACCGTCGCGCATTCCTGATTGACGGCAAAGATGGCGACATATTCATCGGCTTTGACATTCATCAAAACGCCGGCTTCGACAAACATGGTGTTAGCCGTCGGCGGCGTCTCGAATTGCGAGAGCGCCCGCTTGCTGCGTTCGTTCTGTTCGGCCTGGCGCTTGCCGCCGGTTTGTGAATAAGCCACATTGCCGCTCGCCTGCGCGAAACACCCCACGGCACTGCTGATGAAGATCAGTGAAATGAGCAAGGCTCTGTACATTGGTAACTCCCTTCCGAGCGGTGAACGAGGCCGGGCCGCCGCTTTGCGCCAGATTGAGCGAAAATAGAAGGTCAGTTCAGGCTGAGGCCAGCGACTCACTGCCGAATCGCCTAATGGCGAATGAGCCATGACCAAATCAACATTAGCCGGACGAGTCGTCTTACGAATCAGCCATCAAGGCGGCGACGGCTTCGATTTCGATCTGAAAGCCGTAATGCAACTCTTTCACCGGCACGAGGGCGCGCGCCGGACGGTGCTCGCCCATCAGGCGCGCATAGACTCGATTGACCGCATCCCAATGATCGATGTCGGCCACGAATATTGTAATTTTCAACACACGGCTTAAATCGCTGCCGGCGGCCTGCAAAATGGCGGCGAGGTTGGCCATGGCCTGTTCGGTCTGCGCTTCGATTGAATCGAGCACGCGCTCGCCCGTTGGCTTGATGGCAAGCTGGCCGGCGACGAACACCATGCCGTTGTAGACGACCGCCTGCGAATAATGCCCGCCGGGCGCGGGCGCTTTGTCTGTTAATACGGTTTTGATCTCCATAGTTTTTTTTCTCCTTAAGTGGTGCATTCTACAACGGACGACGGCAGATTGTAGAGCCGTTGACGCGCCGCCGCCATCTGACGCATTGACAGTCGTGGTTCGCCAGATGTATTTTGAGCCCCTCAACTCCTCACCATAAAATAAGAACGAATAAAGCCGAGCGATGCGCCCCATCGCACAAGCTCAATGAATAAATCGCGCCCCTGAGATTTTGGCCCGGTAAAGCCCTCATACGCAATTGAACGCCCTCTGACTGGTGACCGACGCGCCTGGCCTGTCGCCTGATCCACGCGGTAATCAGACGCCGTTTCGGAAACCTTGGCGGTATTGGAGGTGGCGGTGGATTGGGCTGCGGTGGGCTAGGCGGCCTCGCCTGGTTGGATACTCCTTCGGTTAGCGACGAGGGTACGGTGACCTGTACCTTCCATTGAGGTGATTAAAGCTTATAGGTAAAAGTGGACGCTTAAACTAAACAACTAGGAAGTTCTAATCTCTACGAGGTCAGTACCCCGCAGCCGCTGGCTGTGGATAGTTCGCTAGTTGGCAGAAAATCTTTATGAAACTAGATGGGATCAACTTCAAGTTCTTCCTCGATATGTTGAGTGTTGAGAGAACCGAACCATTCATATCTGAGTTATGTTTGCCCATAGAGAGAGCAGATTTCTCACCCGTCATGAGACTTGCCCAAGCTTGTTTGGAAGTTTACCTTTATCATACGGTTGATCTGTACAAAGGCTTTCCAAATTTTATGGAACCCTGGCAGCGCTATCGAGAGAATCAAGGAGTGCTCAACGAAGTTATCCTTGCGGAGTTGAATGCTCGTTATGAGAAGGTCTATTTAAACCTGGATAAAATATTCGTAGAGCTTCAAGACTTGGCGGGATGGCACAAAGCAGAAGACCTGCTCCATTGGTTCTCGGATAACTTCCGGTCTGGCCCAGACCCAGTGTGGCGGTGGCCCTGGGCAATCGAGATACTTCTGACCGACAATCCCCATAGACCTCCAACTGTTCCTGAAATAGGATTATGGCGAGACGAGCAGTCCCACATAGATGAGTTTTGTAAACACTACAGGTCAGAGAAAAAATCTCTTGAGATGCGGTTTTATGAGGTTGAGCAAGCCGCAAAGCTATCTCGCCCTTCCGTTTGGGAGAGCGTCTTACAGAACTATCCACCTGATGAAGGCACGTTGAAATACTATCCTTGGCTAACGTCTATACAACATTGCCTGGAGTATCGTCTTATCCGACTTGAATGGGGTAAACTGATGAAGCTATTCCATCCTGATAGACTGTTAACTATCACAAAATGGGTAAGAGAACAGTCCCCTCTCCTTCCCTTTAGCCCGAAAATGCCTAATGAGCCAAGCCCGCTCTAAAGCAGCGCCCAAGTTTGGATATTCCCAGGCGCAGATGTTTACCGGCGACTCTTTGTATTCTTTGGCAAGGAAGAAACCATTGCCTCAACCGAATCAAATAGTCCATAAATCCTCCCCTTTTTGACATCTTGAAGCCCTTCGAGAATTCCCTTGTCAACGATTTTCTTGGGGGTGAGGATGATCTCGTTGCCTTCAATCTTCACCTCCAAAAGATCGCCAATATTAAGGCCCGCCTTCTGCCGTAGTGCGGTAGGAAGAGTAACCTGGTATTTGTTTTTTACTTTGACCAAAGACATAGGGGGTAGAAAGTTGGATAGTTTGGCGATTGCCTTCAGCCTTCTCTATTGAGGGCCAATGTCAACAGAGCCCTTTGCCGGCAGACCACCAGCCAAGTTCCTATTCGGATACCTTCAGCCTTCATCTGTGGTGTATAATCGTGTCGCCGCAACTAAGCTGACAAGTTGTATCAGTCGCTTTGGAATGCAATTTCAATAAAGACTCAGGAGGCAAGCGTGTCATCAACCACCAAGCTATCTGGCATCGACGTCTCTTATTATCAAGGCGATGTTGACTGGCAAAGTGTGAAAGCGGCGGGCGTCACCTTTGCGTTTGCCAGGGCGACCTATGGAACCTCGAAGGTAGACCCACAGTTCAGCACCTATTGGCCGGCAATCAAAGCCGCCGGCATTATTCGCGGAGCCTATCACTTCTACGTTTCGGCAAATGATCCGGCGGCGCAGGCCAACCTTTTTCTCAGCACGGTTGGGAGCCTGGACGCGAATGATCTTCCGCCGGTCCTGGATGTCGAATCAGATAGCGGGACAACTAATCTGGTCAGTGGCGTCCAAACCTGGCTCGACACCGTCGAGCAGAAGCTCGGACGCACGCCGATCATCTACACCGGCCCGTCGTTCTGGAATGAGTATATGACCAGTGGATTCGGCAACTATCCGCTGTGGGTTGCAGAGTATGGAGTTTCAGCGCCGAAGCAAACCAATGGCTGGAGTACCTGGGCCTTCTGGCAGTATTCAGAATCAGGATCAGTTGCCGGAATCAATCCCGTGGACCTCGACTACTTCAATGGCTCACTGAATGACCTGCACGCTTTTATACAATCCTCGGCTGGGGGAGTGACAACTCCATCACCCACTCAACCGTCTAAAGCTGTCCAGCCTCCTGCGACCAGCACACAGACTTACACGGTGCAATCGGGTGATACGCTCGGCAGTATTGCCAATCGGTATGGCACCACGGTAGATGCAATCTGCCAGGCCAACGATATCGAGAACCCGAATGCGATCCAGGTAGGCCAGGTCTTGATCATTCCTTCGTGAGAAAAGCCCTGGCACACCTTACGCCTCCTTTCCTAGTCCTTCTCAGGCGGGCATTGATACCCTTCTTTTTTCCAATCACGAAAATCCTCGTGGGTCTGATCTACCATTGTCATTGCTCCACTGAAGAGCCATTCTACTGATTGAAAATGATTTGATAGTGCTTTGAGATGATCCCCACTGCCGTTTGATGAGCCACTGGCGAATGAATGAATGTTGGCGATTTCCTTCCCCATCGCTTCGAAGAGCTTCTTAGTGAGTGCTTCCTTTTCATTGCGCTTTAGCTCAAGATCTGGAAGTTCAACCTTGAAAGCGTCTGGCCCCAGACGCCGTACCGCCCAGCGGCCAAATACCATCAACCACGGATCGGCAGAGCGAACTGACTTGGCGACAATCTCCGGGTAATAAATCGTTTTTGCCGTTAAAGCCGCAGCCGCCGACTCTTCTCGTTCTTGATTGGCCCATAGCCAGGCGGAGGAAACCAATGCTTTAACCTCGCGGACAATGATGCCTCCCTGCCAATCTCGCGCAATCGCGGTAAATCGCTGCCGCCCCAAACTGCCCAACCCAGCCTCGCGATGCTTGATTTCATATTCAGGGAGGGGTTGAGGAAAGCAGGCATTCAAGGCGGCCAGGGCCTCTTCTGGCACTGTCCCTTCAATCTCATCCAAAGTCGTATACTTTTTGTAAAACTTCTTGAACAGGTCATCCTGGCCCTTGCCTTTGTCTGAGGAGTCGATGTCAACCAGCTTCCTGATCACGATATTTCGCAGCCAGCCATGATCCTCAGCCAGGATAAACGGTCTGGGCTTCTCAAACCCTTTAAGGTAGCCCTCCTGGATTGCCCGGCACGCATCTTTGAAATCCAGGCTCAATGGATTCGCGCCATCCGTCAGGGCAAAGTAGGCGCTGGTCGCCAGGCGAACCAGATCGTTTGTATACGGCAAGAGACACGCCTCATCAAAGTCATTCACGCCCCAGTTCAATCGCCCTTCACCATCTCGCCACGTTCCAAAGTTCTCTATATGCAGATCACCAACTCCCAAGACTCTGGGGGCATCGTAGAGATGCGGGCAATGCCTGGGAAATAAATGAGCCCAGCGGTAAAAGGTGGCCCGCAGGAAAGGAAATTCGCTGCAAGCCATCTTTTCGTGCTTGGTGTTGAGTTCGCTTTCAACCAGCGTGGTCTGTGAGCGTAACCAGCCTTCATATTCAGCCGTTGTTTTGGCAATACTCATCTTTGTGCTCTTGAGACCTCTAGCCTTAAATGGCTCTACTTATTCGCCTGCACATCGCTGTAATTGACAAGGCTCGCATTGCGTACCGAAGATCATGTCTCGTGAAACCATTCAACTGCCCTGCTTTTTAACCTACGACATCCGATGGGAGTATCAGTTTTTGGAGCAGGTCGCCTTGCAGATCGATATTGGGATTGGTTTCATTGCAATCAAAGCCCTCGCCTCCGTGACACTCTTCGCTGTACTGCCACAGCAGCACCTGACAAGGAAGCGTAACCGCAGGCATCACCTCGGCATTATCCCACTCGATTAACTTGGTGCAGCCTGGACGGGTTCCATAGCGGGCTACCCACACACCATGGCACTCTACGCCCCTTTGCGAGGCTCTGGCTATCGCGTGCCAGGTGGTATTATCGCTATGGTTACCATATACCGCAGGCAGCACCTTGAAACGGTTCCCACTCAAAGTCAAACTTTCAGAGATCACCGTCTGCGCCCAGCCAGTATAGTAGTCCAGCGACAAAGGATGGGAGGGCTCGACATCAAGAAACATCAGAAACTCACTGCCTTGTGTTGCCAGGTAGTCTGCGCCAAATGAAACGATCAGGTCCTCAACATTCAACTTTGCATCGTCAATGCCAAGCTGCCTGCCTTGATTGACATGAGTTGTCTGTTGAGCAGTAGGCAGCACCCGAATACCATTATCCCGAAGTATCTGGTTCTCTTGCCTGTGACGGTATTCCGCGCCTCCTGTGTTATGGATGCTTTTGAAGTACCGTCCCCACAATACCGGCACTTGCTCGAAGTGCTCTGTTGCCAACTCCACTAAGGTTTTACTGCTTATTGTATGGGTGACTACGACCGAGCTATCTGCTCCTGCCATGCCTTTTGCCATATGAAGCTCCTCTCTTGCTATTTTGGACAGTCTGCGTGTAACGTCTTGCCCGCTGGCGGGGTGTTTTCAGAATGGCCGGGCTGCTGTTCTATACATATTTGCGAGTCACATAATGATAAACGTCCGATTTCTTGTTCCAATTACTTCATGATGCGAAATCTTGACCGAGCAATGCAGAAATTTTATGAGCAGATTGCCGTTCTCTTCCTCCATCTCATAATGGTGTTCTCCTGAAAAACATTTCAGGCCGGTTCAAAATAAGGTGCATTATTGGGGGCTTACTTTGCGTCTATTCATCCTGGGGGACACAGAGTCATTCTGTATTGGGAGTTGCGTATCTGGCCCGCAATCTTGGTTGCAACCCCTTGCTTAGCTTGCCGTGCCATTTTCATAAAAGCCCGGCAACAGGTTTCGAGTTCAAGGGTAGGGCTTGATTACCGCGACGCGGCTTTCGTCCGTCACATCTGGTCGAGCGCGTCGAGCACCTCGCGGCTGTGTTCCGCTGGGCTGACTTTATCGAAGACGCGAGAGATGCGTCCCTGTTCATCAATGATGAAGGTCGAACGCCGTATGCCCCACGTTTTGCGGCCATACATATTCTTTTCGGCCCACACGCCGTAGCCTTCAGCCGTCTGGTGATCCGCGTCGGTCAGTAAGGTAAATTGCAAATCGTGTTTGTCGCGGAACTTCTGATGCGTGCGCGCGTCGTCGGTCGAGACGCCGATGACTACCGCATTGCGTTTGTCATATTCAAGCAGATCGCTTTGAAAGGCGCAGGCTTCCACCGTGCAGCCGGGCGTCAGGTCGCGCGGGTAAAAGTAAAGCACGACGCGCCGGCCTTTGTAGTCCGCCAGTTTCACGGCGCGTCCGTTCGCATCGGTTAATTTCCATGTAGGGGCTTTGTCGCCAGCTTGCAGCATATTCGCTCTCCTGATTCGTTCTTGATTCATCGCCATGCTAAAATGATGGGCGATTGAAGCCGTCATTATACGGGCAAACAATCCGTGATTCAAAACCACGAGCGAAAGTCAGGCGCTGGAGATTAGCGTAACTCTCGTTTGGACGTAGCGCAATCGGTTAGATTGGGCTACAGCGGATCTCTGACGCCGGCGGCGCGGCTGGAGCAACCATACATGAAGAAAGAATACATCAGCTTTGGATTGATCGGCATTGTGGCGGGCCTGGTCATTGGTTTCTTTGTCGGCAACGCTATGTATCCCGGCACGGGCGCGGCAACGCAGACGGCTGGAACAAACGCCGGCGGGGTATCGGTCAACAGCGGCGGTGCCAATCAACAACAACTGCCGCCGAATCATCCGACCATCGAGCCGGGCAAGACCATGCCGGCACCGCCGCTGCCGCCGGGCACATCTGACGCTCCCGTAGGCGAGACGCCGAGTCCGGCATCCGGCGCGACTTCAGGCACCACAGCCGGCGTGGCGTTGCCGTCGCTTGATCCGCTCCCCGCAGGCAACAAAGAGGAGCGCGCCGAGCAAAAGTACAAGAACATACAGCTACTCAAGGGACTGCCCGCCGACCGGCTGATGAAGATTATGTTCGCCTTCAAAGAATCGCTCGGCGTCGATTGCACCTTCTGTCACATCAAGGATCAATTCGAGAAAGACGATAAAACCGAGAAGCAGATGGCGCGCAAGATGATCGCCATCGTCAAAGATGCCAACGCCAAACTCGGCGCGGCGCGCGTCAGTTGTTACACATGCCATCGAGGCCAATCGCGCCCGCCACAGTGAGAATTTTAGATTTTAGATTTTGGATTAAAGAGCCAAAGCCATCGTTGTTCCATCGACTAGCTTCCTCAATCCAAAATCTAAAATCCAAAATCCAAAATCATTATGTCGAATATTAGATCAAGCACCGACAAGCGATTGGTCGCGCTCCATACAGACATCGGCGAGATGCCGTTTGGTCGCGCCGAATATCTCAGTGAGGCTGAAGAGGTCAACAAGCGCGAAGCCTTGCGCCTGTTCAAAGAAGCTTACGAAACGCAGATGCGCGGCGAGTTGGATGACGCCGCCGATCTCTACAAGCAATCGCTCGCGGCTTATCCGACTGCCGAAGCGCATACGTTTCTGGGCTGGACCTACAGCTTCATGAATCTGACGGATGAAGCGATTGCCGAGTGCCATCAGGCAATTGAGGTTGACCCCGACTTTGGAAATCCGTATAACGACATCGGCGCTTATCTGATTGAAAAAGGCGATCTGTCGGGGGCGATTCTCTGGTTGCAACGGGCACTCGGCGCGCCGCGATACGAAGCTTATTTTTACCCGCATTTCAATCTCGGTCGCGTCTACGAAGCGCAGCGCCGCTACTTCGACGCGCTTGACGAGTATCAGGCGGCGACTGAATTGAATCCGCAATACGCGCTCGCTGCGCGCGCCCTCAGGCGATTGCAGAGCAAGCTGAACTGATAGAGGCTAGAGATGAAAGGGCAACGGCTAAAGAAGACAAGCCAGTCTCTGCCCCCTGCCCCCCGGCCTCTGCACAGGGAGACTGAATGGACGTACTAACACACAGAGGCGGGTGGATCGAAGTGATCGCCGGCGGCATGTTCAGCGGCAAGAGCGAAGAGTTGATACGCCGCGTGCGTCGCGCCGAAATCGCCCGCCAGCGCACACAGATTTTCAAGCCGGCGGTCGATAATCGCTTCGACGCCAAGCGCATCATCTCGCGCGACAATCGCGGCATTGACGCCATCGCCGTTGCCAACACTGCGGAATTGCGCGCCAGCCTGGTCTTTGGCGTCAAGGTCGTCGGCATTGACGAAGTGCAGTTCTTCGACGACCCCATCGTCGATCTCTGCATGGAACTGGCCGACGCCGGCATTCGCGTCATCGCCGCCGGTCTTGATCAGGATTATATGCGCCGTCCGTTCGGGCCCATGCCGGCGCTGCTGTCGGTCGCCGAATACGTCGCCAAGATGCATGCCGTCTGCGTGCGCTGCGGCGGCCCGGCGCATTATTCGCAGCGCGTTTCGGGAGGCAACTCGCAGATCGAAGTTGGTGACATTTCTTACGAAGCGCGCTGCCGTGTTTGCTTTGAGCCTTACGTTGCCAAACCGACGCCGGAGAAGAAAGACGATGCCTTCCAGCATCGCAGCGACGTTATACAGTGAGTTTTCTTAACCACTCAGGTTTGGCAGGAAGCCTGTTCATTAGCCTCGCGATGAATTGCGGAGTTAATCAGAATTACAATTCTTCCTACTGCGCGCCGCTTATAATCACCCTATGCATGTATTTGAATTAACCAGGCGGCTGATCGATATTCCTTCAATCAGCGGCGATGAAAAAGCGGTGGCCGAGTTCCTGGCCGATTATCTGGAGGGCCTCGGCTTCACGGTCGAATTGCAGACGGCTGCCGAGGGTCGCCCAAATGTCTACGCGCGGCGCGGTGAGCCGGATGTCGTGCTGTCTTCGCACACCGACACCGTGCCGCCTTACGTCGAGTTTAGAGAAGACGAGCAAAACATCTACGGGCGCGGCGCTTGCGATGCCAAGGGCATCATCGCCGCGATGGTCGCCGCCGCCGAGAGCTTGCTTGCGGCAAACGTCGCGGATTTCGGCTTGCTCTTCGTCGTCGGCGAAGAAGCGGGCAGCGCCGGCGCGCGTGCGGCCAACCATCTGGCCAATCGCTCGCGTTATCTGATCAATGGCGAGCCGACCGAATCTAAACTCGCACTCGGCTCGAAAGGCGCTCTGAGAGCCCATTTGCGGGCGACGGGCCGCGCCGCACATTCGGCGTATCCGCACATGGGCGAATCGGCGATTGATAAGCTGCTCGACATTCTCGCCGATTTGCGCCGCATGAAATTGCCAACCGATGCACAACTCGGAGCAACCACATTGAACATCGGCCTCATCAAAGGCGGCGTCGCAACAAACGTCATCGCGCCCGCCGCCGAAGCCGAATTGCTCTTTCGCATTGTGACGAATGCCGATGCGGTGCAGCGCTTGTTTGAATCGACCGTCAATGGTCGCGCCGCAATCGATTACAGCTTCGCCTGCGACGCCGTGTTTATGCAGCCGCTCGATGGGTTTGAAACCGAAGTCGTGGCCTTTACGACAGACATTCCGCTGCTTACCAATTGGGGTAAGCCCTTGTTGTTCGGCCCCGGCTCGATACTTGACGCGCACACCGCACATGAGAAAATCTCAAAGTCGGAGCTTTTGCGGGCCATCGAGGTTTACGCGGCGATGACGACAAGGTTGAAAGAGAAGATGGCAGACAGCGCATCACCAATTTGAATTCGCCAAGTGCATATTTTTGAGGAGCAACTCATGGCAAACAAGATTCCAGTCGGCGTGCTCGGCGCGACCGGCGCGGTCGGACAGAAATTCGTCAAGCTATTGGAAAATCATCCGTGGTTTGAACTGACAGAACTGGCCGCTTCGGATCGTTCAGCCGGAAAACCATATAAAGATGCGACGCTCTGGCGGCAATACACGCCGATTCCTGCGGGCATCAAAGACCGTATAGTCAAACCCTGTGAGCCGACGCTTGATTGCCGGGTCGTCTTTTCGGGACTCGATTCATCGGTCGCGGGCGAAGTCGAAGAGGACTTCGCCCGCGCCGGCTACATCGTCGTCAGCAATTCGAAGAACCATCGCATGGACGACGACGTGCCGCTGCTGGTGCCCGAAGTCAATCCCGATCATCTCGGCCTCATCAAAACGCAGCGCGCCCGCCGCAACTGGACAGGCGCTATCGTTACCAATCCGAACTGCTCGACTGCCGGCCTGGTGATGCCATTTGCGCCGTTGCATCGCGCCTTCGGCATCAAGCGCGCGGTGGTCGTCACGCTGCAAGCGTTGTCGGGCGCAGGCTATCCCGGCCACGCAGCAGTTGATCTGCTTGACAACATCATCCCGTTCATCGGCGGCGGCGAAGAAGACAAAATCGAAACCGAGCCGCGCAAGATCATGGGCAAGCTCGCTGCCGACCACATCGAGTTCGTCGATTGCCAGATCAGCGCGCACGTCAATCGCGTCTTCGTCGAAGACGGCCACACGGAATGCGTCTCGGTGGAGTTTGCCAAGAAACCGTCAATCGAAGAGGTGGCGCGCGTGCTCGCAGAGTTCTCTTCTCTGCCGCAAGAGTTACGGCTGCCGTTTGCGCCCGAACATCCGATCATCGTCACAAGCGAGCGCGACCGCCCGCAGCCGCGCTTTGACCGCGACGCCGGCAATGGCATGAGCGCCGTCGTCGGTCGCTTGCGCCCGTGCCCGGTGTTTGATATTCGCTTCGTCGTGCTGTCGCATAACACGATACGCGGCGCGGCAGGCGCGGCCATCCTCAATGCCGAGTTGATGAAGGTTCAAGGCTATCTTGACTAATCATCCACGAAGGACACGAAGGGCACGAAAGAAAAAATCTGCTTCGTGATCTTCGTGTTCTTCGTGGATTTCCTTTCAGGTTTGACATTATGATTGTCATGAAATTCGGCGGCACTTCGGTTGAAGATGCCGCGTCGGTTGAGCGCGTCGCGGAAATCATCAAAGCGCGTTTGCACCTGCGGCCCGTGGTCGTCGTCTCGGCCATGGGCAAGACGACGCGCAAGCTGCTGCAAGCTGCCGAAGCCAGCGCCGACGGCGACCACAAGACGACGCTCGCCGTCGTTGCCGAGTTGCAGGCTCGCCACCTCAGCGAAGCGCACACGCTGGTTAAATCAACCGCCGAGCGCGCGGTCTTCTCGATCATTGATCGCCACTTTGATGAACTAAACAAGCTGCTCGAAGGACTGGCCATCCTGGGCGAAGTGCCGCCGCGCGGACTCGACAAGATTCTCGCGTATGGCGAGTTGTTATCGTCGGCCATTGTCGCCGATGCGCTCGCCGAACGCGGCGTGCCGGCGCGACTGCTTGATGCGCGCGAGTTCATCATCACGGATGATCGCTTCGGCAGCGCCTCGCCGTTGTTCGACATCACCAATGCCCAGGCTCGCCTGTCGTTAGCGCCGCTCATCGAAGCGGGCGAGGTGCCGGTGATTCAAGGCTTCATCGGCGCGACGCGCGAAGGCGCGACGACGACGCTTGGCTTTGAAGGTTCGGATTACACAGCGGCGATTGTCGGCGCGGCGCTTGAGGCCGATGACATTCAAATCTGGAAAGACGTTTCGGGGTTGATGACCACTGATCCGCGAGTCTTTTCGGGGGCCCGCACGGTCAAGGCTTGCACCTTTGCCGAAGCCGCCGACCTGACCTACTTCGGCGCTAAGGTGCTGCACCCGAAAGCCATTCACCCGGCGGCGCGGCAGAACATTCCCGTGCACATCTACAATTCAAAAAAGCCTGAGGCGACCGGCACCTCGATCAGCGCCACCGCGCCGCGCTCGGCCAACCTCATCAAGTCAATCGCCTACAAGCGGCCCGTCACCATCGTTCATGTGAAAGGCGAAAGCATCAGCAACGGCGAGCGCGCCGTCGCGCCGGAAGATTTCCTGAAGACGCTGCTCAACACGTTGAATAAGCATGCGGCACGCCCGCTGCTGGTCGCCGTATCAGCGGCGAGCGTCGCTCTGGCAGTTGACGCAGCAGAAGTGAGCGAAGCCCGCGAGCGCGATCTGCTCGAAGAAATTGTAAGATTCGCCACAGTCAGCGTTGATCGCAACTGCGCCATCGTGTCGCTGGTCGGCGAACAGTTGCGCGACGACAGGGGATTGGCGAGCCGCGTCTTCAAAGCGATTGAAGAAACCCAGATCGGCGTCATCCTGCACGGCTCGTCGCCCATCAGCATGAACATGGTCGTCGCTGAAAACGCCGTCGAAGGCGTCATCGCGCGCCTGCACGCGGTCTTCTTCGATGATCTCGACCCGCAGGTATTTGAATGAGCCGTTAGCCGCGCATTACACGAATGGCGCGAATGTTTACGAGCAGGCCGGATCGCCAGGGCGAGCGCGATTCGTTATCATTTGTGGATGGCCCATCACCAGCGGTTCGCGTATCATAGACCGGGCGTGGCCGCGATGATCGCGGTGTGAATGAGAATCTCCATACCCGTGCCCGGTGAGCCGGTACTTTATTATTCTGAGTGCTTCAATGGTTGAAGATCATATGCGTATGTTGAATAAAACGAAACTATTGACGGTTATAGTCGTGATCGGTTGGCTGGCGCTAACGGTTTCGGCACAGTCGGCGCGGCTCAAATCGCCGACGCGCGCGGCCAGGCCGAGCGGCGCATCAATTGTAGTCAAAAACACATGGCGTGGTCTCACGCCGTTGCAGTCTTCCGCCGCTGAGGCCGCGCAAGTTGTCGGCACGGACGCTGATTTATCGCAAGCGCAGGTTGGCGGGCCTTACAAAATCGACGGCGGCGAAGTGACCTTTTCATTTCTGACACCAAGCCTTGCCAAAATCTATCGCGCGCCGCGCACCATGTTCGGCAAGGTCTTCACGATTTACTTCACGCCACAGGAGCGCATCGAGCGCGGCGATTTGAAGCTCGGCGGCGGCTTCAAGCCATGCAAAGAGCAGCAAACGACCAGCTATTACTATCTCGTCAACGATGCCGGGATCGCCTATCGTCTGCGCCGCAGCGACGATGTGGTGGAAACGATCATCTATCAACCGTCGCACGCCGAGATCCGGCGGCTGGCGGTCAACACGGAATGCGTCTTCTGATAAGAGGCCGGGTGTCCGGGGCCAGGGGCCTGTAAGAAGAGAGCCTTCTTGTTCCCCCTGATCCCCGATCCCCGACCCCCGATCCCCAATTATGAAAATCGCGTTGCTCGGTTACGGCAAGATGGGACGGATGGTCGAAGCAGCGGCCAGTCGTCAGAATATGGAAGTCGCCTGCATAATCGATCCGGTCGCTGGCGCGCGCGGTCGTATGCAGGATTGCGACGTGGTCATCGATTTTTCCGAGCCGGCAGCGGTGATCGATAATATCGCAATGGTCGCGGCTGCCGGCCTGGCGATGGTCGTCGGCACTACCGGGTGGTACGACCGCATCGCCGAGGTGCGCCGCATAGTTGACGAAAAACAGATCGGTTTCGTCTACGGCTCGAACTTTTCAATCGGCGTCAACCTGATGTTCAAGATCGCCCGTTACAGCGCGCGATTGTTCAGCCGCTTCCCATCGCACGAGCCGTTCATTACTGAAGCGCATCACCAATTCAAGAAGGACGCGCCGTCGGGCACGGCGATTTTCCTGAAACGCGAAGTCGAAGCCGAGTACAACCGTGATGTGCCGGTGGCAAGCCTGCGCGCCGGCTTCATTCCAGGGACGCACAGCATGGGCTTCGATTCCGAAGCCGACAGCTTGACGATCACGCACACGGCGCGCAGCCGCGCCGGTTTTGCTGAAGGCGCAGTGGCCGCCGCCCGGTGGATCGCCGGACGCCAGGGGTTTTACGAGTTTTCTGAAATCATTGACGAGATGGGTGATTTTGGATTTTAGATTTTGGATTGCGGAAGATCGAAGTCAACAACTGTTCATCCGATCCACAATCGCGCCGCGCGTAGCATCATGCGTCAAGAAAATCCAAAATCTAAAATCTAAAATCCAAAATCGAGGGACTGATGCTAGAGATTGCCAACTTGAAAGGCTGCGGCACGGCGTTAGTGACGCCATTCAACGAAGATCAGACGATTGACGAGGCGGCGCTCGGCGCGCTGGTCGAGTGGCAGATTGCCGAAGGCATAGACTTTCTCGTGCCGTGCGGCACCACCGGCGAAAGCGCCACCTTGAGCGATGACGAGATGCGGCGCGTCGTCGAGATCGTTTTGCAGACGGCGCAGGGCCGCGCGCAGGTAATCGCCGGCGCAGGCGGCAACAATACGGCGCACGTTATCGAACTGGCGCGCGAATATGAACGCCTCGGCGTGCGCGGCTTGCTGTCGGTCACGCCTTATTACAACAAGCCGACGCAGGAAGGACTCTATCGACACTATCGCGCCATCGCCGAAGCGACCCGGCTGCCGATCATCGTGTATAACGTGCCGCCGCGCACCAACGTCAACTTGCTGCCCGATACGCTGGTCAGGCTGGCTGAGATACCGAATATCATCGGCGTCAAAGAAGCTTCGGGCGACATTTCGCAAATTGCCGAAATCATCACGCGAGTGCCCGCCGGGTTCAAAGTCTTTTCAGGCGATGATTCGATGACCCTGCCGGTGATCGCTGTGGGCGGCGTTGGGTTAATTTCCGTCGCCTCGAACGAAGCGCCGCGCTCGATGACCGCCTTGACGCGAGCGGCTTTAGAAAATAACTGGGATGAAGCACGGCGTTTGAATCGCCAGTTGTTCTCATTGATGAAGGTCAATTTTATCGAAGCGAGTCCCGGCCCGGTGAAAGCGGCGCTCGTGATGATGGGCAAAATAAAGGAAGTTTACCGCTTGCCAATCGTGCCGGTGTCTGCCGCGACTAAAGACAAATTGCGCGCCATATTGACGGAGTTGCAGTTGATCTGAGCAGACTAGATGACCCTTGAAGACAAAGTCAGCCTCAATCTGAAGACATTGAAGACCGCCCGCGCGACCAGTTGCGCTACGCCGCGCGGCAGTGAGGCAAGAGATACGGCAGTCAGATCGATCCATAACTGATTGATTTGCCCGTCCGTGCCGTTTAATAATCTGCCTATGATTCGTGTAGATGTAGAAGAAATCAGAAAGGATCTGCTTGCATATCTTCAGCGTGTAGAGATTGGCGAGACGCTAATCATCATGCGAGAGGATAAGGCCGTAGCAGAACTCAAACCAATCATGCAGGCGGTCAAAACGCTTCGCCCTTATGGTTTGTGTGCGGGTGAATTCACGGTTCCCGATGATTTCGACGCGCCGTTGCCGGAAGACATTTTGGCCGAATTCGAGGGCAGATGAAGCTCTTGCTCGATACGCACATCTTTCTCTGGTTTATCAGTGCCGATGCGCGTTTGCCGGATCATATTCGAGATCATATTCGCGATAATGATCATGAGGTTTATCTCAGCGTGATCTCCATATGGGAAGCCATCATTAAGAATCGAATTGGAAAACTATCCTTGCCCGAATCGCCTGAACCTTATCTTTCAAAGCAGCGCGAGCGCCATCTGATTTCCAGTCTTGGGCTGGATGAATCCTCTGTATTCCAGCTTACAAAGCTTCCCTTGCTGCATCGAGATCCATTTGATCGCATCTTAATCTGTTAGGCATTAGAACATGATCTGACGATTGCCACTGTAGATGATGCCATTTGCAATTATTCCGTTAAGACATTGAGGTAGAAGCGCAGATATGGAACTGGCAGAACGCGTTCAGGAGCTTTTCGACAACCCGCCCGCCGAATTTGCCGACGAGCACCTGGCGCTTTTCGATGAATTCAAGCAACGGCTCAATGCCGGCGAAGTGCGCGCCGCCGAAAAACAAGACCAGCAGTGGCGCGTCAATTTCTGGGTCAAGCAGGGCATTCTGCTCGGTTTTCGCATGGGGCGGATAGAAAACTTTTCGATCAACCATCAGTTTCGCTTCTACGACAAACACACTTATCCGCTCAAACGCATCACCCTGGACAGCGGCGTGCGGATGGTTCCGGGGGGCTCGTCGTTGCGTGATGGATGCTACATTGCGCCTGGCGTCACCTGCATGCCGCCGATGTTCGTCAACGTCGGCGCTTACGTTGACGAAGGCACCATGATCGATTCGCATGCGCTCGTCGGCTCGTGCGCGCAGATCGGCAAGCGCGTACACATATCGGCGGCGGCGCAGATCGGCGGCGTGCTCGAACCCATCGGCCAGATGCCAGTGATCATCGAAGACGACGTGCTGGTGGGCGGCAACTGCGGCGTCTACGAAGGCGCGATTGTGCGCCAGCGTGCCGTGCTTGCGCCGGGGACGATCCTGACCGGCGGCACGGTGGTCTATGATTTAGTGCGCGATGAATTCTATCGCAAGACCATGGACGCGCCGCTTGAAATCCCTGCGGGCGCGGTCGTCGTGCCGGGCACGCGCGCCATCACCCGAGGCCGTGGGCCGGAGCTTGGCCTGTCGATCTACACGCCCATCATTGTGAAATACCGCGACGAGAAAACCGATGCCTCGGTGCAACTAGAAGACTTTTTAAGATAGAGGCCAGGGGCTGTAGACCAGGGGCTAGAGCGAATGCGCGGCCCTTCTCTAGCCTCTAGCCTCCAACCTCTAGCCTCTATGTTTACTCCTGCACAGCGATTGAAGAATGTCCGCAAGAGCGCGACCCGCGTGCTCTATGACAGCGCGCCGCCGGGGTCGATCAATCTGGGATTGGGCGAGCCGGATTTCCCGACGCCTGAAGTGATTCGCCGCGCCGCTGTTGAGTTTATCGAGCAGGGTTTTGTCGGCTACACACCGAACGCCGGCATTCCGCCGTTGCGCCAGTGCATCGCCGCGTATCACAGCGCCGGCGCGCAGACGCCGTTTAGTGCCAATCAGGTTTGTGTAATGAACGGTACAGAAGAAGCGCTGTTCGCTGTGGTAATGGCAATTGCCGGGCCCGGCGATGAAGTGCTGCTGCCCGATCCGTGCTATCTAGCGTATCCGCCAATCGCCGAACTCGCAGGCGCGCGGGCGACCTATTATCGAATGCCTGCCGCCCGTGGTTTCACATTTTCCCGTGAGAGCTTTGACCAGGCGGTCACTGACAAAACGAAAATCGTCATCCTGCTGTCGCCGTCGAATCCGACGAGCCGCACGATTGCCCGCGACGATCTGCAATTCATCGCCCAACGCTTGCAAGACACGAACGCTTATGTCGTCGCTGACGAGATTTATCGCGAACTCTATTTTACGGAGCGACCGGCGACGATTTCAGAGTTCTACGATAAGACGATCATCGTTTCCGGTTTATCGAAAAGCCTGAGCATGACGGGCTGGCGGCTGGGCTGGTGCGTCGGCCCTGAAGAAGTCATGGGCCATGTGACGGTGATGCACCAGTACGTTTCGACCTGCGCCTCAGGCGTCTCGCAGCGCGCCGCGATTGCGGCGTTCACCGACGAGGGACGCCGGGCGACTGCCGAGATGCGCGACGAATTGAAGCGCCGCAACGACGTGATGGCCCGCGCCATCGAGCGCGACCTCGGCCTTCCCTTTGTGCAGGGCGAAGGCGCTTATTACATCATGCTCGATGTCTCCCGGTTCGGCCCTTCGATGGACACCACTATCGAGTTGCTCAAGCATCGCGTCATCACCGTGCCCGGCTCGGCTTTTGGCTCGGAAGGCGAAGGCTACCTGCGACTGTCGTTTTCCATCGCGCCCCAGTTGATCGAAGAAGGCATCCGCCGCATCGCTACGGGTCTTGACAACTCCACGCATCGAGAATAATCATCGCGTCACCCTTTGGACTCTCAAGGCAATTTCAATATGTGAGGCATCTATGCAATCGCGTTTCCTGTGGCTCAAATATTCCAGGTTTTCACTGGCATTTCTGGTGGCTTGCTATTTGTTCGCGCCTGTAAGCGCCAGGGCGGCGGATTACCCAACGCACCCGCTCGATTCGTTGAGCCGCGAAGAGATCATGGCCACGGTCGAAGTTTTGAAAAGCAGCGGCAAGACCAGTGACGCGAGCCGCTACGCGACCATCGTGCTGCGCGAGCCGCCAAAGACGGAAGTCCTCGCCTTCAAGCCGGGCAGCGCCTTTCGCCGCGAAGCCTTCGCCGTCGTCTATGAACGCGCCGCGACTAAACCATTCTGCACTGAAAGTGCAGAGGTTGCTTCAGGGACTGAAAGTCCCTTTCACTCAAGGATGATCCGATTGTTTTCGCGATTGCTTGGATCACGATGATGCTCAAGATATTCCTGCACC